>Ga0310695_10000142_pt1 | contig 190524 bp, 155 predicted proteins | sample RumenRJG_04DNA_FD_203882 | JGI IMG/M metagenome (GOLD analysis project Ga0310695, IMG submission 203882) | Bovine rumen microbial communities from Lethbridge, Alberta, Canada - RJG_04 (v2) (version 2) | ecosystem: Host-associated > Mammals > Digestive system > Stomach > Rumen | place: Canada... | reverse complement strand
ATTGCTGCTGAGAGCATCAGGAAAACCGAGATGAAAGCGAATAATTTTTTCATCTTATCCTCCAAATTTTGTTCTATACACCGGAAAGACACAGCCTGCTGCTAGACAGATTGTCCATTATAGACAGCGATGCCATTAAATTCCAAAGTGCAATTTCTAGTATATCTAAATATTTTCAACTGTCAAATAAATCTTTTTCTTTTTTGTAATTTTTTAAAGTAAAATTTGTTATAGTTTGGATAAAAAAAACAAGGAGCGACTTTTTCTCAATAGCCGCTCCTTATGATGGAAAAATATATCTTCTGTATAGATTAAACTCTGTGCATTGCACTGAATACTTTTTCTGACATTACGTTAATTTCAACGTTCATTTCTTCAGCTTTTTTAGAAAGGGCTTCCCTAAGTTCATCAATTGCAATATCTGCATTTTCAAAACTAACCATCATCATCATGACAAAGTTTCCGGAAAGGATTGTCTGCGTGATGTCTGCAATATTAATCTTATGCTCTGCAAGAAATGAGCTTACGGCCGCAATAATACCAACCTTATCATTTCCTACTACTGTAATTATAGCGTTCATAAAATCAGTTTACTGCATTTGCCAAGGCTGTTTCAAGGTGTACCGTAAGCATATTTACATGTGACAAAATGAAGAAGTTATTAGAAGGATTCGATTTCCTCAACCGATAATCCTAAGCATTTAGCGCACAAATCAAGAAATAAAAAATTCCGGAGACTGCATTCCAGTCGCCTGCACAGCTTCCGCACCTTCATTAAAGGTAAACGTTACTTCGCCGGCAATGTAATCTGCGGTAACGACGCCGCCTTTTGAAAGGGCTCCGAACAGAACTTCATCAACCAGCGGGTCTGCAAGCTTTTCTTCTACCTGGCGGGCAAGATTTCTGGCACCCATAGAACGGGAATAGCCTGACTCAAGAAGGAATTCTTCGCAGCGCGGAGTAACATAAAGGCGAACTTTTTTTGAAACAAGACGAGCGGCAAGTTTTTTCCATTCCTTACGCACAACATTAAGCACAACATCTTTTTCAAGATGAGAGAAAGTAACAATTGAATCAAGCCGGTTTCTGAATTCCGGGGAAAATTCGCGCTGAACGGCTTCCATAAGTTCCAGGGAATCAAGTTTTGCAGATGACGAATCTTCTTCAATATCAAAACCAAGGGCCGGGCGTTCCATGTCACGCGCACCGGCATTACTGGTCATAATGATTATGCAATTTCTGAAATCTGCCTTGCGCCCCTGATTATCTGTAAGGACTCCGTAATCCAATACCTGAAGGAAAACATTATAAATATCAGGATGAGCCTTTTCAATTTCGTCAAAAAGAATTACCGAATGCGGATTCCGGCGTACGTCATCTGTAAGAAGTCCGCCAGCTTCGTAACCTACATAACCTGCCGGAGAACCTATAAGGCGGCTTACCGTATGACGTTCCTGATATTCACTCATGTCGTAGCGCAGAAGCGGAACACCCAGATTTGCGGCAAGACAGCGCGCAAGCTCTGTTTTACCAACACCTGTCGGTCCGACAAACAGAAAGCTTGCGTCAGGGCGATCTGGATTTTTTAATCCTGCCCTTGCGCGCTTAACGGCTTTTACAACAAGATCAACTGCTGCGTCCTGACCGAATATCTGCGCCTTTAAGCGGGATTCCATAGAAACAAGCTGCTCTTTTTCGCCGCCTGTCATACTTTCCAATGGAACGTGAGCCATCCTTGAAACAACCCTGCGGATCATCTGGGAAGTAACAGTAGCTTCTGCTGAATATTCCGTTACGGCAGGAGAAGTTTCATCAGTCAGCTGAAGTTTTGTTATCTGAACGCCTTCAAAGCCGCCGTTTTTCTTTATTTTTGCAAGGGAACCGGCTTCATCAATTATATCTATTGCCTTATCAGGAAGCCTTTTATCCGTAAGAAACTGAATTGAAAGATCTACTGCATTTTCTACAGCCGATTTCTGATATTTTACATGATGAAATTCTTCATAGCGGGGCAAAAGACCATTTAAAATCCTTACAGTTTCTTCCCTGTCCGGTTCAAGAATGTCGATTTTCTGGAATCGGCGTGCAAGTGCATGGTCCTTTTCAAAACTCTTTGAAAACTCTTCAAATGTCGTAGAACCGATTACGCGCATTTTGCCGGAAGCAAGAGCAGGCTTAAGGAGATTTGCCGCATCCAGGTTGCTTGTGCCGTTTGAACCGGCGCCCATAATCATATGAATTTCGTCAATAAAGAGGATTGCATTCTTGAGCTTTGTAATTTCATCTACAACAGCGTGAAGTCTTTCTTCAAAATCACCGCGAAACTTCGAACCGGCCATAAGCGCGCCCAAATCAAGTGAAAAAATTCGGCTGTCCTTAAGCTCCGGCGGAACTTTTTTTTCAACAATACGTTGCGCCAGCCCCTGCGTTACAGCAGTTTTACCGACGCCGGCATCGCCAACATGAAGCGGATTATTTTTTACGCGGCGGCACAAAATCTGAATTGTGCGCTCAATTTCGTCCTGGCGGCCAATAAGCCGGTCATACTCACCTTTTGCAGCAGCAGCCGTCATGTCTACGGTAAAGCGTTCGAGCGCATTTTTTCTGTTAGCGACAGAATTCTGCATTGCTGCCTGCACCATAGGATCATCAGAAACAACCTGTTCTTTTCTAACCTGATTCTGAGACGGTTCTTCCCTTCTGATTTTTGAAATTTCCTGAAGGAGCGTAACCCTGTCTACACCGCTTACCATCATGTAGTACGAGCAGTAATTGCGATTTTCATCCAGCATTCCAACAAGGACATCCGTATAGTCAACTACGCTGCGTTCGCTTGAAACGCACATAAACACAGCACGGTTCATTACTGACTGAAATCCCATACTTTCTACAGGTCCCTTTGAACCGGCATTTTTTACGTGAGGAACTTTTGTATTCAGAAAGAATTTAATATCGTCTGTAAGGCGCTTTACATCTGAACCGCTTTTTGAAAGAAGAACACAAACGTTTTCCATTGAAAGAAGACTGTACAGAAGATGCTCCGGCGTTACAAATTCATGCATGGAAGTTTTTGCCAGAATCATTGAATCAGAGAAAGCCTTTCCTAAAGTTGAACTTATCTTCATTCCTTTTCTACCTCAATCTTTAGCGGGAAGCCGTTTTTTCTTGCCCGCACGGTTGCGATATTTGCACGCGTAACCGCAATGTCGTAAGTATAAATGCCAACAACGGCCTTTCCTAATTTATGAACCTTTTCCATAAGCTCGGTTGCTTCTGCTTCGCTTTTCTGGAATATATCCGTCAAAACATCTACAACAAAATCCTTTGTCGTAAAATCATCATTATAGAAAACAACTCCGCATTCCGGCGGAATTTCAAACACTACTACATCTGAGAAGCCTGCTTCCTGATTAGAACTTATTGAAGTTTCATCCATGCTTTAAATATAACACAATTTATCCGGAAAGTGATAAAAATCTGTTTCCCGCCCTTTATTTTGCCGATAGAAAATCATGACTAAAAAGAATTTTCTTTCAAAAATCAGGATTACTTACAACGCACCTGTTACGCTTTCATTTGCAATCATAGGAGCGGCAATTCTTTTACTGGACGGACTTTTGAAGGGAAGCCTCATTCCCGCAATCTTTACTGCACCGGGAAATTCAAGCTGCAACGTGCCGTTCAATCCGTCAAATTTCATTGATTACCTGCGCATAATCCTTCATGTATTCGGACATTCAGACTGGAATCACTTTGTTTCGAACATGGCATTTATTCTGCTTTTAGGCCCCGTAATTGAAGAAAGGTACGGTTCCGGCATTGTAACTGTAATGATGACAGTAACTGCTTTTGTTACCGGAGTTCTTAACGTATGCTTCAGTCCTACCCAGCTGCTGGGTTCAAGCGACATTGCATTCATGCTGATTCTGCTTACTTCATTTACTTCGATTTCTAAAAGTCAGATTCCGCTTTCGTTTGTGTTTGTTCTGGTACTTTATATCGGGCGGGAAATTATAAGTTCCGGCGCAAAGGAAAACATTTCTACGCTGGCTCATATTGCGGGAGGAATCTGCGGAAGCCTTTTTGCTTTTCTTGCAACTCCCCGGCCAAAGGCGACAAAAAGCGCACAGGCAAAGGCTCCTGCTGCAAAAACTGTAAAAGAGCGGCTTGCTGAAATTGACGCGCAAAGCCCGCGGTTTGCAAAAAAGCAAAATTCTTCAAAAAATGATGATGATACAACGCTGGTTGGTTCGATTGAATTGTAAACAATCTGCATAAAAAAAAGGGGCTGACTAATAAGTTCTATTAGCAGTGGTTGAGTTTATCGAAACCACTGCGTATAGCGTACAAGGTCATTTCGACAGGCTCAATAACCTTATAGTTCAAACTTATTAGTCAGTCCCTTTTTTCTTAGAAACGAAATAATTAACTATCTGTAAATAGCCCTTACACCGGTTACGCTTTCGCAGGCAGCAAGCTTAGAAATGATGTCTTCGCTAACTTTTCCATCTACGTCGATAAGGTTGTAAGCTACGTCGCCGCGGGCCTGGTTAATCATTCCAGAAATATTCAGTTTTGCTTCACCAAGGATTGTAGTGAACTTACTAATTGTATCCGGAATATTTTTGTGGCTGATGCAGAGACGTGTTCCGCCAGCCGGAATCGGGTTTTCACTGTAAGTCTTAGGGAAGTTTACAGAGTTTATGATGTTTCCGTTTTCAAGGAAATCTTTAAGCTGATCAGCAGCCATTACAGCACAGTTATCTTCTGCTTCCGGAGTACTTGCACCAAGATGAGGAAGAACGATTACGTTTTCTTTATTCAAAAGTTCTTCGCAGGCAAAGTCTGTTACGTGACATGCAACCTTTCCGCTCTTGATTGCGTCAAGAAGATCTGCGTTGTTTACAAGTCCGCCACGGGCAATGTTAAGAATACGAACACCGTCTTTCATCTGTTTAAGAGTAGAAGCGTTGATCATTCCCTTTGTATCATTTGTCTGTGGAACGTGAATTGTAATGTAGTCAGAGTTCTTGTAAATTCCTTCAAGTGTTTCTGAATGCTGAACGTTGCGGTCAAGGCTCCATGCAGCTTTAATTGAAAGGAATGGATCATAACCGATAACTTTCATTCCAAGCTGGATTGCAGCATTTGCAACCATTGCACCGATTGCTCCAAGACCTATTACACCAAGAGTTTTTCCCTTAAGTTCCGGTCCTACAAACTGACTCTTGCCTTTTTCTGCAAGATCAGCAATTTCGTCACCTTTGCCTGCAAGGCTGTTTGCCCATGCATTAGCCTTTACTGCAGGACGGCTGGAAAGCAAAAGACCTAGAAGAACAAGTTCCTTTACTGCGTTTGCGTTTGCACCAGGAGTATTGAATACTACAACACCCTTTTCTGTAAGTTCAGGAATAGGAATATTGTTTACACCTGCACCGGCACGAGCAACAGCCTTTACGCTTGCCGGAAGTTCCATTGAATGCATATCTGCAGAACGAACAAGAATTGCATCCGGATTATTGATTTCTGAAGCAATTTCGTAGTTATCGCGGTCAAGGCGGTTAAGTCCGCAAGCCGCAATTTTGTTAAGTGTCTGAATTTTGAATGACATATTTTTCTCCTAAAACCGGTCCTTAAGCTCTCGAAGGGGCCGGTTTATCAAGTATATCTTTTAGATAATTCCGGTAATTTTTCATGCATATTATTAATCAACGCCTCTTTTTTCTTTCTGCTCCATCCATGAAGTTGTCTTTCACGCAAAAAAGCAGTTTCAATACTTTGGCATTCTTCATAATACACTAGTTTTACTGGCAGTTTTTTCTTTGTATAATTAGCACCTACTCCATTATTGTGTTCTTCTATTCTTTTTGTCAGATCTGTTGTACTTCCAACATAATACGAATCATCAGAACATTTTAATATATAAACAAATGCCATTATACAAACTCTCTTTTACTTTTACCGAAGCACGGTTGCTGAGGCTCTCGAAGCACGGTTGCTGAGGCTCTCGAAGCACGGTTGCTGAGGCTCTCGAAGCACGGTTGCTGAGGCTCTCGAAGCACGGTTGCTGAGGCTCTCGAAGCCACTCCCTTCGAGAGCCTCAGGGAGCGTGAATTATTTATTTTCAGCAGCAAATTTCTTCATAAATTCTACAAGCGCCTTTACACCTTCGATGCTCATTGCGTTGTAGATTGAAGCGCGCATACCACCAACAAGGCGGTGACCTTTAAGGTTTACAAGACCTGCAGCACTAGCTTCTTTTACGAACTTGTCGTTGATTTCCTTTTCTTTTGCAAGAGCAGCTTTTTCAGCGTCTGTGCGGTCAGCTTCGTCTTTCTTGCCGGCAGCAGCTGTTTCAGCAGTAGAGTATTTTGTAAGGAAAGGAACGTTCATCAATGAGCGGCTTCCCTTTTCAGCAGTTGCGTGGTAGAAATCGCTTGTATCAAGGAAGTTGTAAAGGTAATCAGCCTTAGCAACGTTCAACTTGTTGATTCCAGCAGCACCGCCGTTCTTTTCGATCCAGTGAAGAACCTTTCCAAGAACGTAGATTGTGTAGCAAGGTGGAGTATTGTACATAGAACCGTTGTCAGCGTGAGTCTTGTAAGCAAGCATTGTTGGAGTTCCAGGAAGACAGTCTTCAACTTCTGGAATCAAGTCTTCGCGGATGATAACAAGAGTAACTCCGGCTGGAGCAAGGTTCTTCTGAGCACCAGCAAAAAGCAATCCGAACTTAGAAACGTCAAGTTCTTCGCTCAAAACACAAGAAGAAATATCAGCTACGAGTGGGATGTTTCCAGTTTCAGGAATGTATTCGTAGTGAGTTCCCATGATTGTGTTGTTAAAACAGATGTAAGCGTAGTCGTAGTCACCTTCGATTTTTTCTACGCGTGGAATATAAGAATAATTCTTGTCTTTTGAAGAAGCGATTACATCAACAGCAACGCCAAGTTTCTTTGCTTCTGCAGCAGCTTTCTTTGCCCAAACACCAGTTTCGATGTAAGCAGCCTTTTTGTTCTTGATACCAAGGTTCTGAGCAACCATAGCAAACTGAGTAGATCCACCACCCTGAACAAACAAAACCTTATAATTTTCAGGAACCTTCATCAACTTGCGAACCATAGCTTCAGCATCTTCAATAATTGGTTCGTAAGCCTTAGAACGATGGCTCATTTCCATTACAGACTGGCCAGTTGTGCCGTATTCCATCATTTCAGCAGCACATTCTTTAAGAACGTCTTCCGGCAGGCAGCTAGGTCCTGCACTAAAATTCCATACTCTAGACATTTATAACCCCTGAGTAAGCTCGCTGGCGAGCTTTAATATTAACGATTTTCTTTATGCAGAATCCTACAAATACGAAGGGCTTTATTCAATTAATTACGGGGATAAAAAGAATCGATTTTGGGTTAAAAAAGGCTAAAAGGAACTTTTTTAACAAGTTATTGTGAATTTTCTAACAATAATTATAAACAACCAGCTTCTGCTTCCTTTTCTACGAGCGAAAGAGCCACAACCGGCGAAACATTCTGAACTTTTATACCTTCTGGAACAGAAAAAACTGCATTCGTGTAATTTACAATTCCCTTTATTCCAGCCTTTACAAGACGGTCTGCCATTTTCTGAACTTCCGTTTCCGAACAGCATAGTACAGCGTATTCGATTTTTTTTAAGGGACACACAGTTTCTATGCGGCTTGCCGGGAAAAGTTCAAATGTAGAGCGCAAAAGCTCTACCCTATTCAAGTTAGAATCAAAGCCTGCGCAAACTTCAAAGCCGCTTTTTTCAAAAAAATCATTATCTAGAAAAGCAGCTCCAAGCCGTCCAAGCCCCACAACACAGACACGCTTTTTCTGAGCAGAACCATCCTCGCCTAAAATTCCAAGAGCAGACTTTATGTCTTCTTCAAGAACCTTAACGTCATACCCATTTCTGAAGCCGCGGTGCTCTGCAGGAAGCCCCACCTGTACAAAATCATAGCGGACTAGAGAATCCTTTATACCTAGAAGAAGCGCAATTTCCCTGGAAGTGACGCGTTTTTTTTCGCAGCCTTCAAGAAAATTCAGCAGCATAAAGAGACGTTTTTTTGTTGATTCAGAAAGTTTCCGGCTCATATTCAAAATATACAAAATTCTTTAAAAAGAAAAAACCTGGCCGGTAAAAGAATGGGAAAACGGCCAGGTCAAAATAAGGAGGACTAGTTCCAGCGATCGAAACGTCGGTTGCCTAAGAATGCAACGGATATTCCAGACATCGGGCGAACAGAAGTGTCGTAGTACGAAAGAACTTCTTCAGAAAACAGCTTATCAAGTTTTTCCTGATAAGACTTGATTTTTCCAACATAGTTCAACGTTGACTGCGGCGTATTGTCTGCGCGCACTTTATTAGCTCCGGCATTATACATTGCTAATGCCGCAACTTCATTTCCCGCAATGTTCATACAGAAACGCAAGTGACTCATGCCGTACTTTGCGCTTATTGCAGGATTAAAGAAATCATCTTCCTTGAGCTGCGGGAAACTCCGGTTATTCAACTGGAACAATCCGCGGTCAATCGACGCATTTCTGTTTTTATTCACAGCGTTTACATTGTAGTGGCTTTCTGTATAGGCCAGTGCAAATGCAAGCGACAATGGAATGTCATTTTTTTCTGCTTCTTCAAGAATTGCAAGTGCTGTTTCCCGGCTACCTGTTACATGCAGATAGAACCATTCAACTGCAGTTCTTGATGCAGGCTGTCTGTACAAAGCAAGCCCGGAATCACCGTTCATGGCTTTCTTTGAAACAAATCCAGCTTCTTCTATAAGGATATTAAAGTCAGCTACAACTTCATTTTCCGTCTCTGTCGTAGGCTTAACAACCGGTATGGCAGAAACTTCTTCTTTTGCAGGCAAAACATTCCCAATCACTACCGTAACTATAAGAATCAAGCTGCAAAATATAAGTGCGTTACGACACGAGTTACGGAAGCCAGATACCTCTGTCTGATCCATTCAACAAACTCCTTCGTCTGAACTTACGATATGTACTATGTCATAAACGGATAATAAATTCAAGAGAAATTCGAACTTTTTTGCGAAATTTTATACAATTTTTTTGAATTATTATGAAATTTTCGCAAACAATGCGGTTTTTTGCAAAATTGGCGTAAAATTTTACTTTTTGTACAGAATAAAATCAGATGTTTGAACTGCTTGCTCCAGTTTTTTTTCTGAAATTACAGAACTGTCCACAAAATAAACGTAATGACCGTGCTTTACATTCATTTCGTTTACAAACCATTGGGCATAACTATTTGGTCCAAAATCTGAATCCTTTGCAAGAAGTTCAGCAGGAACAGCAAAACCGATTACGCTAGTGCAGTCCTTTATGCGGCGCGCGCAGTGAACCATTGCATCAATATAAGACTGAACTGTATCAGCATCAGGAAGTTCCTTTACAGTCTGAGGAATTATAAAAGCAAAACGACCGTGCTGCTCCAGAATCTTAAGGTAATCCCTTAAAACAGCAAGATATTCTTCGTTGTAAACACCCGGCTGAAGTTCAACTGCCGACCACTTAATCTGAATTCCTGCCAGTTCAGACTGTTCTGCCGGAAGCTCTGCCGAAGAAATATTTTCGCCATAGATAAGGTGAAGTTCTTCTGTATTAAATGTTTCGTTATTTTCGATTTTTACTAGTCTGTTTTTTTCTGATTTGAACAACGGATCAAATTTCATAGCATTTCCTTTTTTGTAAAAAAAAAGACCCTTGTATGAACAAAGGCCTTTTGCAATTAGATTCCCAGTTTCAGGATGACAAAACTATTCTGTCAAAATCTTGATAACTTCAGCTTTGTCCTGTGTGCTAAGAATCTGCTGGCGTTTGTCAGCACTCTTGAAAAGCAGGCTTACTTCAGCAAGGAACTGAAGGTGCGGGCCTGTTTTATTCACTGGAGACAATGTCATGATAAAGATTCTGCATGGTTCCTGATCCAATGAATCGAAATCCACAGGATTATCAGAAATACCGATACATGCTACAAGGTCGCTTACAGAATCTGTTTTTCCGTGAGGAATAGCGATTCCGTGCTTCATACCAGTAGACATCTTGCGTTCACGGTCAAGGACACATTCACGCGCACCGGCTTTATCAGAAACTTTTCCCGCTTTTACGAGAATATCAAGCATCTCATCAATAATTTCTTCTTTCTTTGTTCCCTTCAAGTGAAGGTTTACAGTATCAGTTGTTAATACGGTTCTCAAATCCATGATTTAAGTTTATTCACGCTTATACATTATGTCAAGAAAAAATCTCGGTATTTGCAGTAAAAATTATGCAAAGTACAGACAAGAAACCTGACCGTGCATTTAATTGTGGAATTTGGTATAATCGATGTATGACAGCAATTGAAAAATTCAGGTCTGACGCGGTGCGCTCTTTGAAGCATGCGCGGGCGGACAACAACGGACGGTATGATGCCGCAAAGGCATGCGAATACATTCAGAATCTTTTTATACGAAACTGCACTGTTACTGCGGGAATCAGTCGTGCAATGGCGTTTTACTGGCGCGACCAGTACGTTGACCGCTCGGCAGATTTTGCGAACGAACCGTCTGAAGAAAACCTGGACAGACTGTGTGCGCTTCTTTCGTTTTTGAATGACGCAGACGAAGGAGAGGAAATTCTTACACAGGATGACCTTGAGGAACTTTCTGACGCAATCAATGATGAAGCAGAAACCATGCCGCTTGACCAGCTGCAGAGCCTTATGGGCAAGCTTGTTGAGCGCGGAGCCCTTTAAGGGGAAATATTTAAAATATGTGTAAAGACCTATATTCAAGCTGCAGCCAATGTCCGCGCAGGTGCGGTGCCGACAGAAATGCCGGTAAAACAGGTTTCTGCAGGGAGCCGGCAGAAGTCCGGATTGCGCTTGCATGCCTTCACTTTGGAGAAGAACCGCCTGTAACCGTGCACGGCGGAAGCGGAACGATTTTTTTAACGGGATGTACGCTGCGCTGTGCATTCTGCCAGAACTATCAGATTTCGCAGGACGGACTTGGGAAGGCTGTTTCAAGCGGCGAATTTTCTGAAATATGCCTGAGGCTGGAAAAAGCCGGCGCCGAAAACATTAATCTTGTAACTGGAAGCCACGCAATTCCACGCCTTGCAGAATACATTAAGGCGGCTAAGGACGCAGGCTGCTCAATTCCGTTCTGCTGGAACAGTTCCGCCTACGAAAGCGTAGAAATGCTGGAACTTTTAAAGCCGTACGTTTCAATTTGGCTTCCAGACCTTAAGACCTTAAGCAGTACGCTTTCGGACAAACTGTTTGCGGCAGCCGATTACCCGGAAACTGCGACCGCAGCAATTGACTGGATGATTAAAAACTTCCCGATGAAAATTGAGGAATGCCCCGCAAGGAAAGACTATTCTGACGCGGAAGGAAATCCCGTTAAGGCAGGCGAAATCAAGGAAAAGATGACTCAGGGCGTTATTGTGCGCCACCTGTTTCTGCCGGGAAAATTCATTGAAACTGCGGATACTCTGGAATGGCTTAAGGAACACGCCGACGGTAAGGCATGTATTTCCCTGATGAACCAGTACACGCCGGTTCCATTTGCAGAGGAAGCATCCAGGGAAAAAGCTCGCAAAGAAAGACTTTCTGTCATTGAAAACAGGCTTGTTTCTAAGGATGAGGACGCCGACCTTCAGGATCTGATTGAGGCGTACGACTTTGACTGGCTGTTCTACCAGGAGTTGACCGATGACACCAGCTGGCTCCCCGACTTTACCCGTCCCCAGCCGTTCAGCAACAAGCTGGCTAAGCCGCTTTGGCATTACAATAAGGGATTTCTGGAGTAATTGCGGGCATGGACGCCCGCACACAGCGCGACTGACTTATAAGCTCAGTGCATACGGTCATTGAACCCTTCGACAGGCTCAACCACAAATGCTTTGTTTGTGGCATTGGAATAGGGGTTTTAGGGGGAGCGTAAGCCCTACGAGCATAGCTCTTCGGGAGACTCGCTAAAAACAGTCCACTGGACTGTTTTTGCCCTGCTTTGCAGTGCCGCTCCCTACCTAGGAGAGGGGGTAGCGGACAAGCAACAAAGCGGAGTGGAACGGCTCTGCTTGCAGGGACGTTCCGCGGAGCGACTTGCTTGGGAGCGAGGGGCAGGCGCCCCCTTTGCATTATTTAAAAAAGCAAATTTTAAAAAGGAATATTCGTTTTTTTTGCTATATTGGAAAAAAACGTGATATAATGGGAAACATATGAACAAAATTGAAAAATCCATGGGTACTTCCATTCCATTGGGAGCAATTTACACAACTAAAAAAGACGGCACCGTAATCGGTGAATATACTGACCTTCCGGCATTTGCTGAATTCTGCAAGAAAGCCGGTTTTACGCTGCTTCAGCTGCTTCCTGTAAACGACACAGGAACACAGTCATCTCCGTATAGCGGGCTAAGCGCATTTGCACTTCATCCGATTTACATTGACATCAGTGCAATTCCTGAATTTAAGGATGCCGTAAAAGATTCTGCATTCAAGAAAGCCTATGAAAAAATGATTAAGGATTTTCCGTATGCTCCGCAGGGACGCTACAACTACATGGGAATTCTTAACGCTAAGACTGACCTTTTAAACCGCCTTTATGAAACTACTGAAATTGCTAAAAGCGGTGAGGCTGACGAAGCTCTTGAAAAGTGGATTAAGAAAAATCCGTGGATTGTAAACTACGCTGTATACAAGAACCTTAAGGTTAAATACAACCAGGCTACATGGAAAGACTGGGCAGACGAAGACCGTACTCCAAGCGAAAAAGAAATCAAGGCTCGCTGGAATGACGGCAAGCTTAAAAAGAATCACCTTTTCTTTGCGTGGGTTCAGATGAGGGCCAACGAACAGTTTAAGTCTGCAACTGATGCTGTAAAGAAGGCTGGAATTACGCTTAAGGGCGACATGCCTATTCTGATGAACGAAGACAGCTGCGATGCATGGGCTCTTCCAAACATCTTTAATCACAGCCTTAGGGCAGGAAGTCCTGTTGACGGTGAAAACCCGACCGGTCAGAACTGGGGATTCCCTACTTACAACTGGGAATACCTCCGCGAGCATAAATTTTCATGGTGGGTTGACCGCCTTAAGAATGCAGAGCAGTACTACGGCGCTTACCGCCTTGACCATATCCTTGGTTTCTTCCGCATCTGGGCTATTCCTGTACGCGACACAACAGCCGTTCTGGGACATACCGTTCCTTACGTTCCGATGAGTCGCGATGACCTGCACAGCATCGGTTTTGATGACGGCCGAATCCGCTGGTTGAGCCAGCCGCATGTTCATACAGGCCTGATTGAAGACATTACATGGAACCATCAGAGTGCAACTGACATTCTTTCTAAATTCATGGACCGCATTGGTAACGAAGAACTCTGGCTTTTCAAAAGTTCTATTGCCGGCGACAAGGATATCTACGAAGCTGATTTAAGCTCATTCTGTCAGGGTGACAACCAGCAGAGATGCAAGGACGCTTTGAGCAAGGCATGGCAGAACCGCTGCCTTATTGAAGTTACTCCGGATAATTTTGTTCCTGTATGGACTTACTATACTTCCAACGCATGGAATTCGCTGAATGACGGTGAAAAGAATGCCCTTAAAGGTCTTATGGACAGAAAGGGCTGGGAACAGAACAAGCTGTGGGAAACTCAGTCTGATGAAATCCTTTCTACGCTTACAAAGTCTGTAAAGATGATTCCTTGCGGAGAAGACCTGGGAGCCGAGCTTCCTTGCCTTCCTTACGTCATGGAAAAGAACGGAATTCTTGGGCTGCGCGTAAACCGATGGACAAGACGATGGAGCGAAGGCGGACAGCCTTATGTTCCGCTTAACGAAGTTACATATCTTTCTGTAACTACAACATCCGTACACGACTCTACAACTGTCCGCCAGTGGTGGCAGGAAGATAGAGGCGGTTCAAGCCTGTTCGTAAGGACAAATCCATGGGCATTCGGTATTGACGGATTCGATCAGAACAGAATTAACGAAGTAGCTAATTCGCCGTTTACTCCGGAAATTGCAGAAAGCTACCAGAAGGGAGTTGCAACTGCAAATTCTGTATGGATTATAAATCCTCTGCAGGATTTTATGGCTATGGAGCAGAAATACTGGACACAGGATTCCAATGCTGAACGTGTAAACGTTCCTGGCAGTGTAAATGACTTTAACTGGACTTACCGCATGCCGGTAACAGTGGAGGAACTTGCAGGAGATGCTTCCCTGATCGGGAAAATCAAGGGAATAGTTGCCCTGCACAAATAAAAACAGGGGATTATCCGGAGCAAAAATAAGGTTGGAAAAATCCGGGTAATCCCTTCTTACTTAAAAATAAAGAGGGAAAAAAGTATGGACATTTCTTATAACGAATTTCATGTCGGACGAAAAATCCGTGACATCTGTAAATTTGACGAAAGGCTTTATTCTTCAAGCGGAAACGTAATTCTTGGAAATCTTCCGGCTGTAAGAAAGTTTGCTGAAAAGTTGAATGCCTATTTTGATGAAAAGAAACAGCCTGAAAAACGCATTGCGGTGGGTTCACTGAACGCCATGGGACTTATTGATGAAGTTTTTCACTATGTGTGCATGCTTTACCGAAGGGACAAGAATGCTGAATCATTTAAGGGCGTTCTTGCGGCTCTGGATGCGGAATATACTAAGGGGGCGGTGGATAAGCTTCTCCTGGAATTCATGGCTGAATTTCCGCCTGTTGAAGTTTACCAGGGAAAACTGACTGCTGAAGAATACCTTGCAAAGGAATGCATGGATGCTGGTACAGGCGCAATGAGGACTAACCGCGAGCAGACTCTGGAAGAATTGATTCTGCTTCACCTTGCGAACGAAAACCCTGCATTCAAACCGTTTGCAGTTCTTTTTGATGACATTGAACTTCAGAAAAATCCGCTTTACCAGAAGACCTGGGCTTCCATTCAGAAGTCGTTCCAGAATCTTCCGAAATTCGGACCTTTTAACCATGACCTTATAACTATGCTCCGCGAACCGGTTGTGTTCAGCCCAAACAGCCTTAAAGGTCAGCTTGACTATATCCGTCAGTACTGGGCAGACCTGCTTGGAGACTGGCTCCGCCGCCTGCTTGCCGGAATTGACACTCTTACTGAAGAAGAAAAAATGTTCATGCGCTATAACCCGATTAATGGCGGCGACGTGAACATGGAAGCATATAACTACGACGGCCTTATGAAGGAATACGAACGGTTCAGTCCTGACCGCGAATGGATGCCTTGCGTAATCCTTATGGCAAAGACTGTCCTTGTATGGCTGGATCAGCTTACTAAAAAGTATCAGCGCCCTATTACGCGCCTTGACCAGATTCCTGATGAAGAACTGGACACTCTCCGCGACGAAGGATTTACCGGTCTCTGGTTGATCGGTCTCTGGACACGAAGTAACGCTTCAAAGCGAATCAAGCAGCTGTGCGGAAACCCGGAAGCTGCAGCTTCGGCATATTCTCTGTACGACTATAACATTGCAGAAAATATCGGAGGATGGGATGCCTTGAGCAACCTGCGCACACGTCTGTGGCAGAGGGGAATCCGCCTTGCTTCGGACATGGTTCCGAACCACACAGGTATGGATTCTGAATGGGTTGTAAACCGCCCTGACCTTTTTGTACAGCGAAGGGATTTGCCAAGTTCATCTTACACATTCAACGGGGAAAACCTTTCGTGGGATCCGAACGTCGGCGTATGGCTTGAAGACCACTATTACAACCATTCGGACTGTTCCGTTGTATTTAAGCGAGTAGATTTCCGTAACGGCGACACACGCTACATCTACCACGGAAACGACGGTACCGGCATGCCTTGGAACGACACTGCTCAGATTGACTTTTTGAATCCGGCAGCCCGCGAAGCCGTTATGCAGGATATTCTTCACGTTGCAAGAAACTTCCCTATCATCCGATTTGACGCCGCAATGGTTCTCGCTAAAAAATCAATCCGCCGCCTGTGGTACCCTAGACCGGGTAACGGAGGAGACATTTATTCCCGCTCTGAGTCGGCTCTTACTGACCAGGAATTTGAAGCAAAGATTCCAAACGAATTCTGGCGTGAAGTTGTAGACCGCGTAGCCCGTGAAGTTCCGGATACACTTCTTTTGGCAGAAGCATTCTGGATGATGGAAGGATACTTTGTACGCACTCTGGGTATGCACCGCGTTTACAACTCGGCTTTCATGAACATGCTCAAGAAAGAGGAAAACCAGAAATACCGCGATTCCGTAAAGAATACGATTAAGTTTGACCCGCAGATTCTTAAGCGCTACGTAAACTTCATGAACAACCCGGACGAAGACACTGCCGTTGCCCAGTTCGGAAAGGATGACAAATACTTTGGTGTATGTACATTGATGATTACAATGCCAGGTCTTCCTATGTTCGGCCACGGTCAGATTGAAGGATTTGAAGAAAAGTACGGTATGGAATTTACTAAGGCTTACCGCAATGAAACTCCAGACCAGAATCTCATTAACCGCCACTGGCACGACATCTTCCCTCTAATGAAGAAGAGATATGTTTTTGCAAACGTTGAAAACTTCCTCTTCTATGATGTATGGGATAACGGTCACGTAAACGAAAATATTTTTGCATATTCAAACTCGTGCGGAAGCGAATATTCTGTTGTTTTCTACAACAACAAGTATGAACGCGCACAGGGATGGATTAAGCAGTCCTGCGATTATGCAGTAAAAATCGGAAGCGGCGAAGAACAGCACGTAGAAATGCGTTCAAAGTCAATTTCTGAAGGCCTGAACCTGCACGCCGAAGACGATAAATTTGTTGTTTTCCGCGAACACCGAAGCGGACTGTGGTTTGTACGCCGAAGCCGCGAAATCTGCGAACGCGGTATGTACATCGGCTTGAACGGCTTTGAATACCAGGTTTACATGGACATTCACGAAGTAGCTGACGGTGCCGACCACAAATACCAGATTCTCTGCGACACACTGCAAGGACGCGGCTGCTACGATCTTGAAGTAGAATGGCAGGAAATCTGCTACCGCGAACTTTACCTGCCGTTTGCAACTTACGCAAATGCAGTGCTTCCTGTTGTTCACGGCATTATTAACCCTGTTTCGGGTTCAATTACTTCTGCCGAAGCAAAGAAACAGCTTAAAGAAATTGTGAAGTCAGCGGATGCTGCAGCTCTTGCATTCTATGAAACTGCAAACAGATTCGCAGGAAGCCTTAAACTTCCTGAGCCTGCAAAGCAGTATAAGGAATTTGCTGCAACTGCGGAAAAAGTTCTTCTTCTTGCAAGCGGAAACAAGGCTAAGCCAAGCGAAGACATTATCGCTTCCCTTCTTAAGGCAAAGGATGATGAATCATACCTTAAGACACTGTTTGGAACAGACAAAAACCTTCCGGAACTGCTTGTATGCCTTGCAATGGTAAAGGAATATGCCAATGCCGGCCTTGCAGAAAACTGGGCATTTGCACGCAAGTTCAACGAAATTCTTAACAGTGCAGGAATCAATCTTGGAGATTCACGCAATAACCTTAACAGGCTGTTCATTCTTTCTTCTGCTGCAGACGCAAAGGAAATTGCAAAAGATGAAAAGAAGGGACTTTACAGCATTGTAAAAGCAATGACCGAAGGTCCTGCTGCAAACCAGCTTTCCGGCGCAAACCTTTACGACGGAACACTTTGGTTCAATAAAGAAACTTCTGACTGGACACTTGCACATGCATTTGCAGTTCTTGTTCTGGAAGAAAAAACTGCTGATTCTTCACTTAAAGCATTTAAGACTGCTGTAAAGGCAAAAGAAGCTGCTGAATACAAGTGCGCCGAATTTGCAAAAGCTTTTGCACCTGCAGAAAAGGTAAAAAAGGCTGCAAAAAAAGCCGCCAAGAAAGATAAGGCTGAAAAGTCAGAAAAACCTGCAAAAAAAGAAAAGAAAGCAAATGCGAAGAAAGCTAAATAGAAATAAATTTTAGGTTTCAAATATTGTATAAAAAAAGCAGATTCCGGTGATTGAGGCTCTCAAAATCACTGGAATCTGCTTTTTTTTGCGCTATATACGCTAGTTTCAACAGGCTCAACCACCATAGTTTTTTAAAGCGATTCTATAATTTTTCTGATTTCTTCTACGCTTGAAACACACGGACGTCCGGTAACAGTCTTTTTCATTGCTTTAAGAACTGAATCAGAAACCGGCGGAAGTTCACCGATTGTCTGACGCATGTAATCCGGGGAATAACACGGATGGTCACGAAGAATAAGGACATTTGCAGCTTCCGTACAGTTTTCAGAATTAACAAGTCTGGAAGCAGCGTAAGCCTTTGAAGAGTGGAAATCTGCGTAGATGTTGTATGCGGAGAACAGTTCTTTTGTTGCCTCATGAGTTTCGTTTTCGCTGATTTCTACAGGATAGATAAAATGGCGCATCATGAGCTGGTTTGCACTGAAAATATCTTCCAGACGCTCCAGGTTAAATGCGCGCGAAGGATCTGCATTTTCCCTTTCTGAAAGCGGAACCAGCGAATCAAGAATGAGCGGATTTCCGGAAGGATCAACGACCAGCGATTCCTTTGCCGGAATTACAAAGCCGTTTACAGGAAGCGCAAACTGCCATGCATAAAGACCGGCTACAAGGTTGCTGTAGTTTCCGGCGGCCAGGGAATAGACTATATCACCGTTAATCTTATTTTTGATTTTAGAGAATGCATAAGGATAAAAGAATGCCTGCGGCAAAAGACGTCCGATGTTTACAGTATTTGCAAGCGTAAGGTGATTTCTTTCTGTAAACTCTGCATCATCAAAAATCATCCTGACAAATTTATTGCAGTCTTCTTCAGTACCGTCTATTTCTACAGGATAGATATTTCCGCCGTTCCAGACAAAATCACTTTCTTCAAGACCGCGCACACAGCCTTTAGGGTATACAACAACGGCCTTAAGACTAGTTTTTCCCCTCATTGTTGCGGCAAGGCTTGCACCAAGTTCACCAGTAGAAACATCAAGGAAAACCGCACGTCCGCCCTTCAGCTTAAATGCCGTTTCCAGAATTGAAACAAGATATGAAATGCCAAAATCTCTGTGAATTCCAGTAGGTCCTTTAGTAAGGTCAAGTGTAAAAAGATTTTCATCAAGCTGTCTGATTTCTGGAGCGAACGGAAACGCCATGGAAGCAATTGTTTCACATATGATTGGACTGTATTCTTCGTGCATGAATGCGGAAGTGAGAGAACCCGCAATTGAAGAAAATGTTGAATCTTCGTCAGTATACAGAATCCATTTCCGCAGGTCTTCCATTTCGCACGGAACATACATTCCACCGTCTTTGGGAAGACAGTTCATGACTGCCTGAGTAAATCCAACCCGCAGAGATTTATCTCTTGTTGAAGTAAATTTCATACCCTTTAATTATAACACATAAACCGACAAGTATAAAGCAAGATTTTTTGCCTGCTTACATGAAGAAATTATCTTTTTAGTGCAAATTATCATATATCAGTTAAAATAGAACCTAAACAAGCACTGTCGTACAGCCGATAATTGGAGAGGAAGGTTATACATGTCAAAACCAGTCACATTGATTCTTTATTATCTTGGATTTACTTTTTTAGGGCTTCTTGCCGGATTATTTTTATTTACTCAATATTTTAATGCTGTAAGTCTTGTTGTAGGAAAGTCATCTGTATTTTCTGCAGAAATTTTGGTTTACGGAATTTTTTCTATTCTTCCTATAATTTTTATGACTAGTTCAATGTTCATTTCTTTTTACAAGACAAGACATTTAAGCAGTCCTGTTTCAAGCTGCATCACATATGCGCTTCTTTCTCTTGTTACATGGTTTGTTTTTTATCCTGTAACACTTATCATTCAGGAAAGGGCGATTTCAATGCTCACTCCAATTGAAGAACTTGAATCTACACAGGATTTGAGCGGCGGCTACTTCAGGAATATTAACGGAACTGTGTATTACTTTATAAAAGATTCAAAAGATGATATCGCAGAAGTGGCGAGGCTTTATGATTCAAAGTCGCCGAACGAATTTGCAAAGGTTGGAACTATTTCTGTCTCTTCTACTTCGAATTTTTCTGATGCAGAAGCACATTTCAATGACCCGATCATTAGGGAATCTATGGGCTCAATGCCGATGAACATTTCAAGGATTCTTGTTTTTTACAAGAACAAAGCAGAACGAATGTGGGACACCGGCATTATTTCTTGGCTTTTCTTCTGTAGCATGGGATTAGCGCTAAGTTCCGTATACGGCCTGCTTAGAGTAAGTTCGTGGAAACTTATAAACACTGTATGGATTCTGCTCACTTCTGTATTAATCTTGTGGTTCAACTTTTTATACTTTCAGCCGCTGTTCAGCCAGATACGCAGAACTGTAAACAACTTCCTTTTTGAACCGGGAAAATCAAATTTCTTCCTGGACAACGAAATTGAACTGCCGTTATTCTGCGTAAACATCCTTATAAGCATTATCCTGATTTTAATCGGAATCTTAAGAACTGCTTCACACAAAAACAGGAGTCTGTAATGAGAATTAAAAGCGTTCATATCGTTTCCATAAGTTTTTTTATCCTCTGTTTTCTTATCTGCCTTTTATTCTGCATGAATTTTGCGCAGATTCCAGAGCTTATTAAAAACACAGAAAAAACTTACCGCATTCTTCTGACTCTTAAGGTATTCATCTACATAATGCCGGCCATTTTCTTTACAAGTTCAACAGTCGGCTGGGCAATTGATTTTGGCTCGCACTCAGGAAACAGCCTTCTGCGCTTTTCTCATGCAATGTTTGAACGCTACAAGGGAATTGTAGTTACCGGAATGATTTTTGTTGCAATCCTTACTTTTGCGTGGGAACTTGCGAATCCTTTAATCTCAAAAAAAATGAAGTCGCTGGAAGAGCTTCCTTCCCTCATGACTGAATATCAGATTACAGCTAAAAACCTTTATGACGCACAAAACTATGAGCTTTCCTACAAATATGCAAAATCTGCATATATGATTGATCCTAAAAATACGCTGAACAGCACGCTTGTATTCAAGGCAGAAAGCGCCCTTAACGAAAAGGCAAAGATTTCCAAGTCAATCATACAGACTATGCACGAACTGACTTTCGGGGATTCCATGTTCGGAATTCCAAAAAAAAGCATGCAGATTCCAACTGAACCGTATGAATCTTACAAACTGCTTCAGACAGCGCGGGAATGTCTTGAAAACCAGGACTGGTTCGGTGCGCACTATTATTCGCAGCAGGCACTTAAACTTGCAGACAACAAGAACGTAAACATCACTGAATGCAAGCATATTGCAGCAACTGCATGGAACATGCTTTCTCAGGCAAGGGAATACGGCACAACTGAAGAACAGAAAATCTTTGCAAAAAAATATGAAGGCTACACAGCACTTACAAACGGTGACTTTCTTCATTCATATTATGTTTTTAACACGCTCTCCAAGGAATCTAAATATCTGGCAATTGATCCTGATGTTGTACGTTACCTCAGGATTTCGCAACAGGCGCTTGATAATCAGTATTTTTACTACGACGAGACTTTTAACCTTAAGGGCTACGAAACTGCGACAAACATTTCGTTTAAAATCAAGAATTCCCTTAACGGAACTACAACGGTCTTCTTTATAAAGGGAGTTTCTTCCAAAGGTCATGCGGCAAATATGATTCAGTACCTGAGAGCACTTACAATCATAACGCTGTCTCCAGAAGGCGAATATCTTTCCGGAATTTATGTTCCTTATGCAAAGATGAAGAACATTGAAACAAGCATGATAGATGAAGAAATTCTGGAGAACCTTGAAATCAATAAAAAGATTAAGAACATTCCGTTTGTGCTTTTAACTTCTGTTGACCGCAATCTGGAAGGATTGATTTACCGTCCTGAAAAAATCGGCGGTTCTGAAAAAAACACAGACATAAACTATCTTTTAATGCCGATTTCTTACGAAGTTTTTAACACGCTTAAGGAAGCTTCCAAGGGCGCTGAATCCATGCCACTTACTTCGCTGATGGATTTTTACACTTACGCAGACAGATTCGGATATTCCGGCGAAGTTTTCTGCCAGGCCCTTATGAACAGGCTTCTGTTCCCTCTGTACGTTTTGATTTTCTTTGTAATGATTGCAATTACTGCATGGCACTGCCGCATAAACGAAGATTCCATCTTTAAATTCCACTGGATTTATATCTTTATTCTGCTGTGCCCTATATATATTTCAATGCATAAGCTGGCAACAGGTTTCTTTAGGGCTGTAAATTTCAGCATTCTGGGAACTTTTGGAAGCAAATACGCGTTTTCCATGGGATTCTTTTTATATGCATTGGTGCTGGTGCTTGTATCGATTGGATTCCTCGCCTGCCACAACGCAAAGAATAAATAGGATTAATTTCAAAATTAATATATTTGTTAAAAAAAATAGCTACCTGTCGAGAAACGTCATTCAAAACCTAGGAAGCGACGGCAACAGCCGTAAAAATGCTCCAGTGGAGCATTTTTAGCGATTCTCCGAGCAGCTGTGCTGCGATGGCACGCTAACGGGCTTAGTGCTACGATGCCTTGGAATCATACAGTTTGCCGCTCACGCGGCGTATCGCAGGATGTTTTTGCAGCCGTTTCTATTCCTCCCTCTATTTGTCAGAGAAGAGACTTGTGGCAAAATCCTGCATTCCTTTTGTGCCGAATTTTGCAAGGGTGGCAAGGAAAGGTCTGGCGATAAGGCATCTTTTTGCACCTGCGGTAAGTGCGGCCTGAATGTCGCGGGTTTTGCGGATGCCGCCATCTACCCAGAGTTCGCCGCAACAGTTCTGAAGCCGGGCTTTATTCTGGCTTAAGAAATCCGCCGTGCTGCCTTCCAGCGTTTCTACGCGACCGCCATGGTTTGATACCACGATTATATCGGGGTGCACTTCTTCACACAGGCGGATGTCTTCTTCGGTGAAAACGCCTTTTATCATGAACGGGAGGCCTGAAGCTCGGCGGAGCGATTCTATCTGTGAAGCGCTCTTTCGCTCAAGTTTTGCCTGATTCCGCATTGTTACAATATTATAAGCATCAATGTCCATTCCGATTGCCGTAGCATCGTTTTTTACCCATTCCAGTCGTTCCATAAGCCGTTCATCAGGATAAGGCTTAAAGAAAAAATACGCCTTAGTCCTTAATTCCTGAACAGCCTTTAAGCCCAGAAGAAGTTTTTCATCCGGGGCACCGTCTCCTACGCAGACAGTAATACCGGAATCTTTTGCTGCTTTAAAATACGGAAAATAAAAATCTGATTCTTCTGAATAACCGATATTTTGAACTGCACCTGTCACTGGCGCAATCCCAATATGTTCAGGACGGACGGAGAGAGATTCATCTGCGGGTAGTTTATCCCAGGAAGCACAATTTAATATGAAGTTACGGCTTTGGTTTACTCCGCCCATACCCGGAAGCTGACCTATGCAGCCGTATCCAAGGCAGGCAGAGCAAAACCTGCACTTAAAGCTATCAGTCGCCAAAACAGATTCCTACAGAACGACCTTCTGCAATAAGAGGATCGTCAAGACTGATATTTTTTACTTTGCCGGCACATGTATCAAGCGGGATTCCTATAATCTTATTATCCTGCATTGCTACAAGCTTGCCGAATTCTCCACGGTAAAGCATGTCTGCAGCCGCTGCACCAAACTGAGTTGCAAGAACGCGGTCGTAAGCACAAGGAGTTCCACCCCTCTGAAGATAACCCAGAACCGAAGTGCGGCTTTCAAGCCCTGTAGCAGCTTCAAGTTCCTTTGCAACCCTATAGCCGATTGACTGCTGCATTGCCGCACGCTCTTTCTTGAACGTCTTTTTGTCCATTTTTGCTTCTTCAACGCTCAAGGCACCTTCTGCAACAACAACAATGGAGAATTCCTTGCCAGCGTCACGGCGGGCAAGAACGTTCTTTGCTACAGAATTAATGTCGTACGGAATTTCCGGAATAAGGCATACGTCTCCGCCGCCTGCAATAGCAGAATACAGACCAAGCCAACCGGCTTTGTGCCCCATTACTTCTACTACCATTACACGGCTGTGACTGTGCGCAGTTGTGTGTATGCGGTCAATTGCTTCTGTTGCAACATTTACTGCAGTATGGAATCCAAACGTAATGTCAGTACCGACAATATCATTATCAATAGTCTTTGGCATTCCAATTACGTTTAAACCTTCATTTGCCAAAAGACTTCCAGTTGTATTAGTTCCGTTTCCGCCAAGCACAACAAGTGCATCCAGCTTCCACTTCTTGTAATTCTTTTTGATAGCTTCAATCGGCAAAAGTCCTGTCTCTGGTGAAGCAACAGGATTTTTAAATGGTTTTTCACGGCTGGTTCCAAGAATTGTACCACCACGTGTTATAATTCCAGAAATAGTATCCTTAGTTATCGGAAAGCAGTCTCCGTTTATTAAACCACGATAACCGTTGCGAATTCCAACGATTTTCATGCCATAATTAATCATTGCAGAACGGCAAACACCACGAATTGCGGCGTTAAGCCCTGGAGCATCTCCGCCTGAAGTTAAAATACCGAATGTTTTTACAGCTTGCTTTTTCATACATTGAATTATAGCTTTAAAAATATGTAATCCGCAACTTTTTTTGAAAATATTTTATTGCATGCCATGAACACTCCCGCCTTGAATAATTCCCTAAACAGAATCAAATTTTTTTTACTTTTTAGCATTCCATTGTATAATAAATAGCATGGCTTTACGGGAATTAATTAAATCTCTTACAGACGATTTTATCCTTGATGAACACGAACACTTCCTCTATTTTTCGTTGCCTCAGTCAACGATGTATGACATGCCATCTTACCAGAAGAATCAGGTAATCATACTCGACTGCTTTACTGATAAAAATCCAATGAAGCCGTTTATAAGTGCAATCCAGCAATGCAGAATCACAAAGGAAGACGTTTTTAATAATTTTTATTCCCTTCAGGCGCCGATTTTTTACAGCTTCTGTGAAACCGGCGTTGCCCAGGTACGCTACGACGTAATCCACATTGATGAAATATTTTATGAGCGCAAGCGCTTTTCTGAATCGCTCAGGATTCTTTTTGAAAAAATTTCTGACAGGGTTTTTCTTATCCTGAATGCGCAGGACATGCCGGATGAATCAATTCAGTTTTTGGCAGACCTTTCGAAAAATGATTTTAAGGGCAAAATCATACTCTGCTTTAATAATGAGGAGATTGAGCAGTGCGGCCCTAATTTTCAGAATTTCTACCAGGGACTTGCAACAATGCACAACTTTCTGGAAATTACGGATGCCCCGGAATACAAAAATACTGACATTTCTTCCAGAGACAGCGCAGAATTTGACTACGAAAGCTGGTTCAACTCCCTGCATAACTGCCGCGTCTTTCTTTCGCTTGATCAAGGCTTAAAGACCTTTGAATACATGGAAGACAGACTTAAAAACACTGCAATATCTGACTTCCAGAAACGTAACCTGTATCTGGAAATCGGGCTCATAAATTTTTACTCCAAGAAATTTGATCAGGCTTACTACTACCTTAATTATATTACGGACAGCCAGATAAATGATGAACTTACAATTCCGGGTCTGTTTGCGATGATCAGGGTTTTGCAGGCCAAGAATCTTTTTTCTACGGCGCTCAAATTTATAATCACCCTTCAAAATGAACTTGAAAAAAATCCGGATTCACCGTTTTATCCGCTTGCATTTATGGCTGAATACACCGCAACTCAAAAAACAAATCCGGAAATCGCACTGGAAAAATACTACCACACGCTTTCGCTTCTGGACAAATTCGGCTATAGGAACAATTACATATTAACTGCCGTAAACATCCCGTGGAAAATAATGAACAACAATTCGCTGCGAACCAGCATGCTTCCTTTTATAGACAACATAATCAACATTGCAAAAGGAATCGGCAATGAATTTTGCCTTGCAACCGCCTATAACTGGAAGGGCATTATCCTTCTTCATGACGGAAAAACTGAACAGGCGCACAAAATGTACAGTAAATGCAACGAACTGCGCACTCAGATAAACGATCTTCCAGCCATTATAAAAATCAGAAACAGCCTGTCATACGAATATCTTATGACGACAAGATATAAAAAATCCTACAATCTGCTTAACGAAATGGCAGACAAGCTTACAAATCTTACTGAAATAACGGAAATAATCATTACGCTGAATAATTTTGCAAATACGCTTTTCTATTCATGTCATTTTGATGAAGCATATGATTTTTATCAGGAAATTATCCTTCTGATGAATTCCTACAACATGTCAAAAAATACCGTTACTTCATTTTTGCCGGAATTTAACGACATTCTTATTCACAAGGCTTACATAGAAATGCGCAGGGGATTTTTGAACCGCTCAAAAATCTCGCTATACAACATTCTGCATAACAATGGAATTTACACAAAAATCAATATTCCGATTATTAAGCTTATGGAAGCAATTTTTGCCCTAAAAGACGGTAAAATGAACCTTTCAAAAGATAAAATGTCGGAAGCCGAAGAATCCTTTAAAAATTTCAGTACGGCGCAGTCATTCCGGCATGCTTTTATTCTCTATGAATATGCAGCGGAACTTGCAAAAACCGAAAAAGCTGCACAGGTAGACGGATACATTCAGAAAGCCTTTAAGATTGCAGGAGAGCATAAATTAAATCACTTTATAGAAAATGACGGTCCGCTCCCGCTTGAAAAGCATATTAACAATGTTGAAAAATTCGACAAGCCAAAGCTGAACCTTACAAAGCTGAACGAAATTCTTCAGAAAGATATGCTCATGAACCAGCTTCATAAGGAACTTAAAAATTCGCAGTTCCTGAATAAAATCATGTCGCACGGTTCTAAAAATGAAAACGACATTTCATACGGAAAAAAAATCATCCAGTCGATTGTAGATTATACCGTTGCAAACGCTGTTTTCCTTTATGTCAAGGAAGAAGAAAAATGGACAATCCTTTCTTATTTTTCCAAGACGGAAGTTCATTCAATTCCAGATGAACAGCTTGATGCAATTATTGCGGACAGTACGCGCTATAAGACAAACGAAAGCCTTACATTCTTTGGAAAATTCGATTATTTTTATTCAAACCTTTCTAAATATCAGTATAAGGCCCTGCTTGTTATTATTCCTTCCAGAGACGTTGTCTTTACGCAAGAAGATATTTCTACGCTGGAAATTGCCATTGCAAACATTCAGGCACAGATTATCATGCGGCTTCAGAACAGACACCTGCTGTTTATTTCTTCTACTGACCAGCTTTCCATGCTGAACAATAGGCGCGCGCTTCAGGACAAGCTGCTTGTAGAAAGCGAAATGGTACGCCGCTACATTCAGAAAAAGAACAAGCACTTCCAGCTTAGCATTTCGTTTATAGATCTGGACAACTTTAAATTTATAAATGACAGCTTTGGCCACGAAATCGGGGATATCGTCATCCTTAGATTTTCCGAGCTGCTGCAGAAAATATACCGTCGCGTAGACTTTATATGCCGCTTTGGAGGGGATGAATTTGTAATTCTGCTGCCTAACACAAACTGCAGCGAGGCTTTCAGGGCCGGCGAGAGACTTAGAGAAGGCCTTGTTCAGGCTGAATATTTTATACCGGACATTGAACAGGCACTGAACAAAAAGGTTTATATAAAAGACAGCCAGCGCCTTGGATTCAGTATGGGAATCTGTTCAAATTTTGAAATGGACGACCCTACAGACATGAATACAACCCTTACGAATGCAGACCGTGCCCTTTACTATTCAAAAGAACACGGAAAGAACCGGTCTACAATCTGGAGTGAAATCAAGGATGAATATATTAAGCTGCAGGAAGACCAAGATATTTCTTAATTTCTTCTATGTATTTTAATCCGATTGAACTTAGCGAGAAATTTTTCTTTGTAATGTAACCGATTTCCATTACGCGGTTAATGCTTTCATCTGCCTCATGAAAAGGAACCGCAATGTAATCGGAACCGTTAAGCTCTTCACAGATTATGCCAGAACACAGCGTATAACCATTAAGCCCGATCATAAGATTCAGCATTGTTGCGCGGTCATTTGCCTTGATTGTGCGGTGATACTCTTCTGTACTCAAGATTTCTTCTGCAAAATAAAAACTTGCTCCGTCGCCCTGTTCAAAACTTAAACAAGGATATTCCTTTAATTCTTCCAGCGTGATTTCTGCATTTTTTGCAAGCGGATGACCTTTCCAGATATAAACATACGCCTTACAGTCAATTACGTGATGAAATTCCAGATCCTTTGATTTTAAAAGACTTGTAATTGGCTTACGGTTAAAGTCACTTAAATAAAGGATTCCAATTTCGCTTTTAAGGGATGCAACGTCTTCTATTACTTCTGGGGTTTTTGTTTCGCGGATTGCAAATTCATATTCATTTGTATTGAATACCTTTACCATCTCTACAAAACTTTTTACCGCAAATGAATAATGCTGGGTTGAAACGCCAAACTTTTTCTTAATATTTCCGCCGTCGCCGTATTTTTCTGCAAGATTTAAAAAATTGTGATAAACCTGGCGCGCAGAAGAAATAAATTCCGTTCCGTCATTTGTGAGCGTTACGCCGCGTCCTGTACGGTTAAAAATTGTTATTCCAAGTTCTGCTTCCAGATCATGTACTGTACTTGTAAGGGACGGCTGAGAAACATAAAGTTTTTCTGCCGCTTTATTAAAGGAACCGGTTTCGGCAATTCCTATTACATATTTAATCTGCTGTATTGTCATAGTTCACCAGCCTCTTTTATAAATTCTGCAATCTCTCGTATCATAAGAATGCGACGCCCTAAAAGCCCGTGCTGAACAGGATATTCAATCAACTTCTGAATTGCTTTTACAGAGCCGTCTGATTTTTTTAAATTCGGTCTGTTCTGCTCCAGTTTATTCCAAAGCGGAACGATCATTTCCTGATTACTGCTGACTGTATCGTATTTTGCTGCAAAAATCAGGATGTTTTTATTTTTAACACCCTCAAATGCGTTTGGAAAGGCAAGATTTTCCTTGTTCTGAACAATATCATCATAAATGGAATCAATTCCGTCAGACTTAAGGATTTTGCCTTCGTTCAAAAGCGCCTTTATGTAAGCTTCTTTTCCAAGCCTCAAAAAGCAGGTCGGATCATACGGAGCAAGCATTACAAGCCCGCGAACAAAAGCAAGCTGTTTTCCGGCATTAAGAGCAGAGTTTCCGCCCATACTGTGCCCGATCAGAAAAATCTGGTCCGGATGAACATTGTATTTTTCAAGAAACTCTGCGGAATGAGCGTACAGGGCAAGGTTTACTGCATCTTCTACACAGTGCGTAATAAGATACTTTCCCTGGCTTCCCCATGCTCCGCGGTGATGCGGAACAATTACAACACATCCTATACGGCACAAGGCATGAGAAATGTCATCATTTCTTGCTGAACCCGGAAATCCATGCAGCATGATTACACACGGATGTTTTTTCTGCTTCATATTGTGCGGCCACATTATCTCGCCGTAAATATGACTGCCATTGGAAACAAAATCCAGACTTGCATAATCAGGAAGTGCTGCTTCATTCAGTTCAGTTGGATCTTCAAAAAGATATTCAAGGTTTACAAATGACATTTCTGCTCCTGATAGAAAGCAGCTATGCTGCTTTCCAATATATACTATTCATACAGTTTCTTGGAAAAATACCTGTCTCCGCGATCCGGGAAAACAGTAACAATGTTTACCTTTCTTCCTGTCTTCAGGATTTTTTCAAGTTCACCACTTGCTTCAAGTTCAAGTGCAAGCTTCTTGCTGGCAGCAAAGGCAGCTCCGCTGGAACTTCCTGCAAAAATACCTTCGCGGCGTGCAAGTTCGCGCGAAGATACAAATGCGTCTGCATCTGTAATTTTAACGACTTTATCAACAAAATTCATGTTCATTGTGTCAGGAATAAAATCGTTCCCAATTCCTTCAATATTGTAGTCTCCGTGTTCTCCGCCGCCCATTGTTGAACCGATCGGGTCTGCAAGAACGCCGCGGATCTCCGGATTCTGCTCTTTAAGATATCTTACTATTCCGCTGTATGTTCCGCCACTGCCTGCACCGGCAACAAAATAGTCAATCTGTCCGTCCAGCGCAGAATAAATCTCAGGTCCTGTAGTTTTATAATGAGCAACAGGATTTGAAGGATTTCTGAACTGTTCAAGAGAAACAGCACCTTCAATGGAATTCCTTATTTCTTCTGCTTTCTTTTCTGCACCAAGCATTCCGTCTTCGCGCGGAGTATTTACGATTTCTGCGCCAAGCGCTTTCATCAATGTCTGTTTTTCCTGGCTGAACTTAGTCGGAACAACAAAGATTACCTTGTAGCCTTTTTTTAAAGCAGCAAACGCAATTCCAAGTCCTGTATTTCCAGCAGTTCCTTCTACAATTGTTCCTCCTTCCTTAAGAACTCCGCGACGTTCTGCATCTTCAATCATTTCGCGGCCAATTCTGTCCTTTACGCTTCCAGCCGGATTCCAGAGTTCCAGTTTAGCAAAAAGATTCACTCCTTCCGGGAGTCCCATATTTCCAAGCCTTACAAGCGGTGTATTTCCAATCAGTTCCTGCATCGAATTAAGATATTTCATATATTCCTCTTTGTGTGGGGGAAATCTCCCCCTCGGTATATAAATTGCGCAAGCAATTTTCCTATAAGGGGTTTGCGAAGGGGGAAGTCTCCCCCTCGTTCCAAACACGGTAATTTCGACAAGCTCAATCACCGTGTTTTCCTCTACCCTCTCTCCTAGGGTTGCACCCTAAAACCTGCTTAGTTTTTTGCCTTCTCTATTGCCTGAGCTACGTCTGCAATAATGTCCTCTACTGCTTCAATTCCAACCGAAAGACGGATAAGGCCGTCTGTAATTCCAACCTTTTCACGGATTTCTCTTGGAATACTTGCATGAGTCATGCTTGCAGGGTGGCACGCAAGGCTTTCTACGCCGCCAAGACTTTCTGCAAGGGCAACAAGACCAAGCGAACTAAAGAATTTTTTGTAATCATAGTTTTCTTTAAGTTCAAAACTGATCATTGCGCCGCCGTTCTTTGCCTGCTTTTTATTAATTTCGTACCCCTGTGCAGTCTTAAGTCCAGGGTAGTAAACTTTCTTAACGGCCTCATGACCTGTAAGCCATTCGGCAATCTTAATAGCGTTATCTGTGTGGCGGTCAAGGCGAACACCAAGAGTCTTAATGCCGCGAATTAAAAGGAATGAATCAAACGGTCCAAGTACGCCGCCTGTTGCATTCTGAATAAACGCAAGCCTTTCTGCCAGATTTTTATCATGAACAACAGCAAGACCTGCAACAACATCACTGTGACCGCCAAGGTATTTAGTAGCGCTATGAACTACAATATCAATTCCACTTTCTATAGGGCGCTGAAGATATGGAGTCATGAATGTGTTATCAACAATTGAAAGGATTCCATGTTTTTTTGCAATTTCTGCAATTCCGTGAAGGTCTGTAATTGTAAGCAAAGGATTTGCCGGTGTTTCAACAAGAATTGCCTTTACATCTGGAGTAACTTTTTTATCAAGTTCTTCAAGATTTGTTGTGTCTTCAATTGAATATGTAATGTTGAAATTCTTAAAAATTTTATCAAGTACGCGGAAAGTTCCGCCATAAACATTGCTTGAAATAATGATTCTGTCGCCGCTCTTAAAAAGAGTAAGTACAGCCGTTAAAGCTGCCATTCCCGAACCAAAAGCAAAACCATGAGTTCCGCCTTCAAGTTCAGCAATTAAGGCTTCAAGAGCTGCACGTGTAGGATTTCCTGTGCGCGAATATTCCCAGCCCTTATTCTGACCAATTCCCTGCTGCTCATAAGTAGAAGTCTGATAAATCGGTACGTTTACTGCACCTGTAAGTTCATCTCCGTAAATTCCACCGTGAATCAAGCTAGATTCAATTGATTTATAATTCTTTCCTGACATATTTTACTCCTTGGAAAACTGCCCGGCAGGCAGCCCGTAATAAATTGCGAAAGCGATTTTCAGCTTATCCGCTTAAAATTAAATTATTTTTTTTGCCCTTACAAAGTGAACGTTTTCAAAAGCCTTTAAGCTATCGCTTCGCCCCTTGAAGTATTTATTCTGAATGTCGTTTGGACTTTCATGATTTTCAATCTTCATGGCGTGACGCGCTAAAGCATTCTGAATCTCGTCTACAGAAAAACCTTTGACCATAGGTTCACCAAGCTTTGCTGTAATCCGGGCAAGTTCCTCTACCCGTGGAGCCGCATTCATCGACAGTGTTGTTTCATCTGGGAAATCAAAGATTATCCTGCTTTCTGAATTTGTAATGTCAGAAATAATCTTTAATGTCTCTTCAAAAACATTGAGTTCCAGATAGTATGAAACTCCAAGGATTGCCGTAAAGGTTGGAAGTTCCGGATTAAATCCAGCCTCAAGCAGTCTTTCCTTAAGACTGTCGCGTGTAAAGTCAACAGGAACAAAGGTAAGGTTTCGTGGAATTATCCATTCAAGCTCGCCAATGCGTTCCTTTTTGTATTTCTGAGTATCGGGATGGTCGATTTCAAAAACATGAATATTTTCGTTCGTATTTCTAAAAGCGAATGAATCCATTCCGGCACCGCAGATTACATACTGAATTTTCTTTCCGTTTACCGCATATTTTTTTGCAAATTCAGAAAGTTCTTTCTGTGCAAAACTGATGCGTGATAACGGAATTGGAAGCATATATTTGTAAAGAGCTTCCATAATGTTCTTATGGCAGAACCATTTTTTGTGGTCATACTTGTTCAGATCAAAACCGTTTTCGATTAACTGACCCATTTCTTCGTACTGAGTTTTACCCATAAGATCAAAGGCAAGGTAGTCATCAAAGATTTTGTCTTTTCCAAAGTTAGAATGAAAAGCCCTGGCAAATGAGCAGAGTTTTGCAGTAATACTTTCCTGATTATCAACCATATTATGTTCTCCTTAAAATTCCGCGTTAGCGGTCGTGCAGGAAGCACGAAATAACAGTTTTGCATTTATGCAAAACTGTCGTGATAAAAATTACATGGACGTAATTTTTATCACGACTCCTTAAAATTCCGCATTAGCGGTCGTGAATAAAAAAAATCCGCCGGTTTTATGAAAAAACGGCGGATTTTTTGATTATCATCAAAACTGTGGCATAGATTTTATGCGTAACAGACCCGCCTGCCTTTACAACAACACATGCAGCAACAAGAGAACATTTTCTGTAACATAAAAAATGGAGCCATATAATACCTAATTCCTATTTAATTGATAGGTTTAATATATAACTTATTACCCACTAAGTCAATAGGTTTATAAATAAATTCTATAGATTTTAATAGATTACTGCTTTTTTATCTTTTTCCTTATGTCAGACAGTCTGTTAAGTGCTTCGTTCAAAGTTTCATCTTTTTTTGCAAAATGAAGGCGGACGTAGCGGTTTTCTTCTTCCTTAAAGAAAGAAGAACCAGGAACTGCGCCTACTCCTACATCGCGGGCAAGCACTTCGGCAAATTCCGTGTCACTTTTATAACCAAATTCACTTATATCGATAAGAATGTAGTACGCACCCTGAGGAACCGTATGCTTTAAGCCTATTTCATCTAGACCGCGCAGGAAAAGTTCACGCTTTTTTGTGTATTTTTCCTGAAGTTCACGGTAATAGTCGTCTCCGAATTTTAAGCCAGTCACAGCAGCTTCCTGAAGAGGTGCGGCGGCTCCTACAGTAAGAAAGTCGTGAACTTTTTTTACGCGTTCTGCAACCTGAGGATTTGCATGAACATACCCCAAACGCCATCCGGTAATGGAATAAGTTTTAGAAAGCGAATTACATGTAATCGTACGGTCTTTCATTCCGGGAAGACTTGCCATGTAAGTATGAACATTAGGCTTGTACAGAATGTGTTCGTATACTTCATCTGTAATTACAAAAGTGTCGTATTTAACGGCAAGCTGTCCTATAAATTCAAGTTCCTTGCGTGTAAAAACTTTTCCACACGGATTAGACGGATTACATACGATTATTGCCTTTGGCTTCTGGCGGAATGCATCTTCCAGAACGGCCGGGTCAAAGTTGAATTCCGGTGGAATAAGCGGAACGTAAATCGGTTCTGCACCGCTTAATATTGTATCTGCTCCGTAGTTTTCATAGAACGGCGAAAATACAATTACCTTGTCTCCCGGATTTGTAACGCTCATCATTGCAGCCATCATTGCTTCTGTGGAACCACAGGTAACAACCAGCTCGGAATTAGGATCTACCTGAACTCCGGAAAAATGCTGTATTTTTGCGGCAAGAGCCTCGCGAAAATTCTGAGCTCCCCATGTAATTGAATACTGGTGAAAATCTTCGCGGGTTACCTGTGCAAGCCGGTCAAGAATTTCGCGCGGTGGTTCAAAATCAGGAAATCCCTGAGAAAGATTTACTGCTCCATACAGATTGGAAATGCGGGTCATGCGGCGGATAACGCTGTCTGTAAAATTTGCTGTTCGTGTAGATAATTCAGGCATTTTTCTTTTGTGATAAAAATACACGGATGCATTTTTATCACGCCTCCTTTAAAAAAGTTTATACAACAGTTTTTTCTTCGCCCTGCAAACTGTGCAAGTTTGGCGAAAAGAATTTCCTGCTGAAATCGGCTACTGCCATCGGTTTGGCATAATAATAGCCCTGGAACAAATCACATCCGACCATCTTTAAAAAATCAATCTGAGCCTCTGTTTCAACACCTTCTGTAAGCACTTCCAGCCCAAGTTTTCTGGTCATTGAAATAATTGATTCCAGAATAATGGAACTCTTTAATTCGTTTTCTGTTTTCCGTAAAAAGTCCATGTCGATTTTCAGGAGGTCAACTTCTATGTCTTTAAGCATGCTTAAAGAAGAATAACCTTTCCCAAAATCATCAATTTCTATATAGAATCCTGCCTTTCGCAGCTTTTTAATTACTTCCAGAACCTTTTTTACATCATTCATAAGCACGGATTCAGTAATTTCAAGCCGCAGTTTTTTAGGCGGAATGTTATATTTTTTAACTATATCTGTAAGTACCTGGTATACATCAAGGTTATTAAAATCCTTTACAGATATATTTATAGAAAGATAGAGATTTTCTTTTTCTGTACCTTCCCAGTATTTTAAAAGAGCCGCAGCCTGTTCCCAGATATTATTATCCAGCTTTGAAATAAGTCCCGTTTTTTCCAAAGTTCCAATAAACTTATCCGGGCTTATAAGCTCGCCCTGCGGTGTTATCCAGCGTGCTAGGACTTCTGCGCCCTGAAGTCCTTTTTTTGCAGAAACCTGAGGCTGCAGAAAAATCCTGAATTCCCCATTCTTCAAGGCCGTATCAAAAACCCTGGCAACATGCTGCTCCTGTCTTTCGGTTTCCATAAATTTATTGTCGTAGTACGCAACAAGTTTAGAAGGAAGACCTTTTATAGATTTTAGGGCACGTTTTGCACGCCCTGCCAGAATAGAAACCTTTTCATCAAGGCTGTTAAAACTGTACACACCAAAATGAATTACAATCGGCATAAGCGATTCTTTAAAGATTTTATTCAGGCTGTCTGAAATGTCAGTCAGAGCTGTTTCAGAAAATTTTCTTTCAGGAATATAGAACGCAAACCAGTCAGAGGTAATTCTTGAACAAAGATTTTTGTTTCCGTTTAATTCTTTAATAAGACGAGCTGATTCCTTTAAGAGTCTGTCACCGTTTTCGTAACCGAAAAGGTCATTGAAAATCTTAAAATTATCAATGTCAAAATAGACTATGCAGTGTCTCTCCAGAGGATTTGCCAAGACAGCATTTTTTACGTTTTCGTAAAACAATTCTTTTGTAGCAAAACCAGTCAGTTCATCAAATTTTGTTGCCATAAAGCCTCCGTTTTATATTTTTAAATAATTTGATCCACCAAAATATATCTAACGGCCGTCTTTAATGCAAATAGTCAGAATGAGAAAATTATTCAGTAATTTTTATGCCGCAAGATTTGTCCTCTGAATAATCAGACTATTCCTAAAAGAATTGCCGGATTACAGTCTTCTAGGGAATGACAACTGCAATCCGGCAAAATGCTCAAACTGAACATTATATGCTCTTATTTATGCCGGCAGTAGCATGCCGGGAACACCATTATAAAAACTGTTTCTAGATGTTGTAGTTCAAAGTTCTTTCATCAATAATTCGCTTTGACTTATGTTCGCTGCGAGTATTAAGTTCGCCGTCTTTGTGAACAATTACGCTTGATGGTTTTACACCAATACGTCCCTTAAGAGCGGCACTTGTAAGAGCTGCTACTTCTTCATCAGTCTTTGTACTGTTGCCAGATTTTTCTACCTCTACTGAGTATTTGCAAGTGAAATCCTTTTCAAAAATGCGGATAAGGTATTCACCTGTCAAATCCTTTTCATCACGTATTACAGCTTCAATGTCGCTTGGGAATACGTTTACTGCACTTACAATGAACATATCATCCTTGCGTCCAAGAATATGAATTCTTCCGTGTGTACGTCCACACTTACATGGAGTCTGATCGATACGACCGATATCTCCAGTTCTAAAGCGGATAAGCGGACGTGCATGTTTTCTTAAAGTTGTAAATACAAGCTCACCTGTTGAACCCGGAGGAAGAACTTCACCTGTCTTAAGGTCAACTGTTTCTACAAGAATATGGTTTTCTGCAATATGTAGACCGTCGTGATATTCACACTGAGCAGCACAAGCACCAAAGATGTCTGAAAGTCCGTAGAAGTCGTAAACTTCTGCACCCCAGATGTCTTCAATAGCCTTGCGTGTTGAACTGATGGAACCACCAAGTTCACCTGCTACAATAATCTTTTTAATGTTAAAGTCTTTTTTAGGATCATAGCCTGCTTTAAGGGCTTTTTCACCAAGCTGCCATGCATAGCTTGGACTTGTCCAGATAATTGTCGGCTGGTACTGCTTAAGAACGAAAAGAAGACGTTCGCTAGGAAGTGTACCGCCCCAGATACAGAGCGCACCAAGATTCTGGGCACCAATTACGTCCGGACCACCTACATAAAGAGAGAAGTTCAATGCATGAACATAGCGGTCGTTCTTTCTCATTCCAATCTGATAGAACCAGCGGCTTTCTGTGTCCTGGAATTCATCAAAGTCTTTTTTGCTGAAAGGACTTACTGTAGGAACACCTGTTGAGCCTGAAGATGTTGAAATGAATACAACATCTTCTTCCGGTACAGCTGCAAGTTCTCCAAGGAAAGAACCTACACCCTGTGTATCACGCTGTGTTTTTTTGTTGATAAACGGGAATTTTTCAATATCCTTCAATGTCTTGATGTCTTCTGGTTTTACGCCGGCTTCATCAAAACTGCGCTTGTAGTAAGGAGCATTATCGTATGCAAATTTTACGATTTCCTTTAAATCTTCAAGCTGTTTTGCTTCAATCTGTTCTCTTGGTAAGGTTTCAAGTTCCTTATTCCAATATTTACCATCTGGTGCTGCTGTTCCCCAATCTGCCATTTTTTTACCTCACTTTATAATGCCGTTTTCGGCTGATTTTTTTTCGGGGGTCGCAGTTCGTGCACTTAAACTGCCATTCCCTAGTTATTTAGTATGTTAATAAATTGCACGTTCTATGCCTAATACAAGTTTTATATTGTGGGTTATAGTTTTTTTTTATAACTACGACTGCCACTCTTTAAGAATTTTTTCCCATTTGCGGTCGCGTCCTTCCACAATAAGGGCAATATCATCATCTGTAAGATGCTTGAACCTTGCCTGACGCCGGATATATGCATAAACGTCAGAAAATTCCTTTGGTTTATGAGTAATACGAAACTGACCGTTTTCGTATTCTGCAAGGTAAAGAAGTCCTGTATCTACAATTTCCTTTGCAACATCGATTGTTTCATCAGTTTTTACACCCCAGCCTGTAGGACACGGAGCAATAACATGGATGAATTTTGTACCTTCGATTTTAGAAGCCTTTTCAACCTTGTTTATAAAATCCTGAATATATCCGACGCTGGCTGTTGCTGCATACGGAACATCATGAGCGGCAATAATTTCAAACAAATTTTTCTTCTGCTTTAAATTTCCGCGGATATTTTTTCCCGCAGGAGTTGTTGTTGTCCGTGCTCCAAAAGGAGTAAGCGAGCTTTTCTGAATACCTGTATTCATGTACGCTTCGTTGTCATAGCAGATATAAAGAACGTTGTCGTTACGGTCAATTGTTCCGCTCAGCGCCTGAAGCCCTATATCCGCAGTTCCACCGTCACCGGCAAAACCAACGACAGGAGCGTCATTTATTCCGCGTGCCCTTAAACCGGCCAGGACACCAGTCATCATGCTGGCTGTTCCCGCAAATGTAGAAATCATTGCGTTATTGGAAAAACAAAGCTGAGGATAGTTAAATCCAACCGCACTCATACAGCCGGCAGGAAGCACAGCTACAGCACGTTCACCAAGAACCTTAAGCGCAATTCGAACTGCAAGGCTTCCGCCACAACCAGCACATGCCTTGTGTCCGTAAAAATATTCTTCTTCATTCAGAGTCTTTGCATTAATCATTCTGAACCTCCTCCGGGATTCCTAAGAAGTGAATCTTTGAGGGGAAAGTCTTCCCCTGCGCCCGCACTTCGTTGCGGTCTACCCCTTCGCCTAGGGAGCCTGCGCTCCCTAAAACCCCAGCACCGAGATCCCTGAATATTCCTTTAATTTCTTCAATGCTTATGTCTTTTCCGCCAAGACCGCCAATATAGTTCAATGCAGGAATTCCAAGTCCAGTTTTTTTAAGCACAGAATTAACGTTTGTGTAAACAGTTCCTTCTGCACCAAAAGAAATGTCCTTTTCCAGAACTGCAACAGCCTTTACGCCGGAAAGCGCTTCAGCAATCTCAATATCTGGGAACGGCCTCATGTAGCGGATTCTTAAAAGCCCAGCTTTTATTCCAGCTTCCCTGTATTCATCTACAACCTGCTGAACCAGTCCAGAAAGAGTTCCCAATGTTATTATTACAAAATCAGCATCATCCGTTCTGTATTTTTCTACCAGACCTGTATACTGGCGACCAAAAATCTTTTCAAAACGCTCTTCTGCTTCCTTTACGACCCTGCGTACATTCAGCATAGCCTTGTGCTCCTTGTACTTAAAGAACGAATTAGTTTCCGGACCAGCCGAAAACGCCAGGTTACGCGGATGTTCAAAATCAATGCAGTTGTCCGTTACAAATGGCGGAAGGAATTCATCGGCTTTTTCCTGTTCCGGAATTTCTACGCTTTCAAATGTATGCGTAAGTGCAAAGCCGTCCAAATTTGCCATGAACGGAGTCTGAACATCCTTGTGCTCTGCTATGTAATAAGCAAGAAGCGCCAGATCAAGCGCTTCCTGTCCGTCTTTTGCATATGCCTGAATCCAGCCGCTGTCCAAAAGCGCAAGAGAATCCCTCTGATCTCCGTAGATATTCCACGGAAGCGCAGTTGCGCGGTTTGCATTCATCATTACAATCGGGTAACGTCCGCCACTTGCATACACAAGACATTCTGCCATGTACAGAAGTCCCTGCGAACTTGTTGCCGTAAATGCCCTTGCGCCGGCAATGCTTACACCCATTGCACAGGAAAGCGCCGAATGTTCTGATTCTACATGTATAAAATCACTTTTAAGGCTACCGTCTTCTACAAATTCTGAAAGCTTTTCTACAACTACAGTCTGAGGTGTAATCGGATAAGCCGAAATAACGGCAGGACGCGCCAAACGCACGCCATATGCAAATGCTTCATCACCGGAAAGAAATTTTTTTGCCATTACTGTTCGTTCTCCATTTTTATAGACTCAAATTTACAGATTTTTGAACATATTCCGCAGCCTTTGCAGAAGTCATAATCTATCTTTACCTTGCCGTTTTCCTTATTTTTGCTTATTACGCCATCTGGGCAGTAAAGATAGCACTGTAAGCAGCCGCGACATTTTTCTGTATCTATTACCGGACGAATATTTCGCCAGCCTGCATTTTTTGTAACAAGATATCCGGCTTCATATGCAGTTGCTTCAGGTGTTGTGTCATAAGTTACCGGCACTTCTGTCCTAAGATACGGTCTCATCTGGCACCTCCGGAAGTTTTCTCTGTCAGATTTGCAGCAGGATAATTAAAGAGCTTTTGAACATTGCCGTTCTTTGCTGCAGACTGACCTGAAATAACCCCCTCTGCAAATTCGTCTTTTTCCTCTTCAAAAATCTTTCTGATAAGTTCTTCGTTCTTTGCTGCAACTTTTGGCGGCATGTATTCTTTTAATGCAGAAATAAGGTTTTCTTCAGAAACAAGTCCGCTTATCTTTGCTAGAAGAGAAAGCATAACTGTATTTGTAACTGTAAGTTTAAGAATTTCCTGGGCAAGAGTTGTTCCGTCAAAAAGAACGATTGAATTCTTTTTTGATTCGTCATTAATTCCAAGTTCTTCCAGGGATTTTTTTGTGTTCAGCAGAATTTTTCCGCCGTATTTAATTTCATTGAATGCAGAATCTGCAAAAAGAGTATCATCAAGGAAGATTACATAGTCAGCTTTTTTTATCTGACTTCTATCCCCGATTGATTTTGAATCAAGTTTTGTAAATGCAAGAATAGGAGCTCCGCGTCTTTCCGGTCCAAAAGAAGGAAATGCAAGTCCATAGTTTCCGTCAATTGAATAAGCTGCTCCCAAAACCTTTGCAGCTGTAAAAGCACCCTGACCGCCGCGTCCATGCCATAAAATCTCTGTCATAAAAAGCCCCCGTAAAAGCGAATTATGCAGAGATTATGGCAAAAATAATTTTTTGTGCCTAATATAAGTTTTATATGTAGGGATATAGAAAAAAACTATATAGCCGGTATGCGGCGTTTTAATTCTATACTTTGAACTGGTCTACCTGTTCGCCGATTTTGTTGATAGAGCCTTTCATCTGGCTGGCAACTTCGGTAAGGGCGGCACCTGTTTCGTTGATTTTGCGGGCACCCACAGACATTTCTTCCATGCTCTGAGTCATCTGGGTTGTAGCATTCTGAAGCTGCTTTACTTCTTCCAGAATCATGCGGTTGCCTTCCTGCATTTCAGCAGATGCGTTTCTTACTTCTATTGTGCTGTCGTTCATGCTGTGAAGCGCTTCCGTAATCTGCTTGGAACCTTCGTTCTGTTCTTCCATTGCCGATTTAATGTGAATGACCAGGGCATCAGTCTCTTCCAGTTTTCTGGAAACCGCTTCAAACGCAATGCTTGATTCAGAAGAGGCAGAAACTACATCGTTAATTGAATCCTTTATGTTATTAAGCTGATTACCGATTGTCTTTGACTGTGCAGTAGAAGTTTCAGAAAGCTTACGGATTTCGTCTGCTACAACGGCAAATCCCTTACCAGCCTCGCCGGCATGAGCCGCTTCAATTGCTGCGTTCATTGCAAGAAGGTTAGTTTGCGCCGCAATAGACGCAATTGCAACGTTTGCATCCTGAAGCATCTGCGACTGGCTTTCTATCTGGGCAATACGTTCGTTTACATTCTGCTGTTTAGTAATACCTGTCTGTGAATTTGCCCTAAGTTCATCAAAAGAAAGAGCCATCTTTTCTACGGAAGAATTTACAGAAATAATGTTTCCGATCATCTCTTCAACCGCAGCAGACGCCTGTGTAACTCCGGCTGACTGTGACTCAATCATCTTTTCCAGTGATTCAATATTGGAAGCAATTTCGTTTACCGCACCGGCAGTAGAACTTACAGACTGATTTTGTGCATTAATCTGATTCGTCATGCTTTCAATATTTGCAATAATTTCTGTAATTGAACTTGCCGTATCCTGTGTAGCGCCGGAAAGATCTTCGCCCGCAACAAGCAGTTCATCCTTTGAAGTCTTTACATCACCAATAATATTCTGAAGCTTGCCCGCAAATTTGTTAAAGCCGTTTACAACGTCGCCAATTTCATCGTTTGATTTTTGTTCAATCCGCTTTGTAAGATCTGCTTCTCCAGAAGAAATGTCTTCAAGGGTTACCTTTACGCCAATAAGAGGCTTAAGCAGAGAGCGCAGGAATACCGTTGCAACAAGCACCAGCAAAACTGCAAGCACAATTATTACAGGAACAATGATTTTTGTTACGCCAAGAAGAGCATCTTCTTCTGCCTTTGTGTCTTTTGCAACAAAAAGCATGCCGGAAATATTTCCTTCATTATCTTTTAACGGAGCATAAATACAGAAATAGGTATTTGCCCCAATCTTATTTGTTCCGTTAAATCTTTCGCCATTTGAAAGAACATGATTTACAATATTCTGATTATCAAGCTTCTTTCCAATAAGACTCTGTTCAAGCGTAGTAGAAACACGTTCGTTTCCGCGGAAAATTGTACATTCAACTTTAAAACTGCTCTTGATTTCTTCTACAAATTCAGGATTTACCAGGCTGTACCCGCCCAAAACAGTTCCTACAATGTGACCTTTATTCTTAATCGGGTAGGCAACAACAAGACTGTATTCATAAAGTTCCGAATCTTCATAAGTAAAATCTTTTTCGCCCCGCAAGGCAGCCTTTACGGCATATGAATCAGAAAGATTTGTTCCGTCTTTTCCTCCTGCAACAACCCTTCCTTTTTCATCTGTAACCATAAGAAAATCTGTATCAAGGACTTTAACCTGCTCTTCAAGCAAAGCCTTTGCAGTATCGTAATCTCTGTTTCCTAATGCAGTTGCAAGACGGGTTTTATCTGCCAGAACAAGAGTAGAAGCTTGAAGGATATGCCTCCAGTTATCAAGAGTGTTCAAAACACCTAATTCCGTTGTTTCAACACTTTCTATAATAAGCCCTCGCAGCTGTTTCTTGCTTACGTTGATTGAACATATTCCAACAGAAACAGATGAGACAATGATAGCCACTGCTGCAAGAATTCCAATTTTTTTAGAAAGATTAAGCTTCATCCAAGACCTCCTGAAGACTATTTGAAACTTAAAATATTTTTAAATTCGATAAAAATATCGCAATAAATATGGAGGAAACTTTAGATGTACTTATTGAAAAAAGATTCTGTACTTTTTAAATTTCCCTCACGTAATAGCACTATTATATTACGATTTGGGAAATTCGCAAACAAATTCGATTTCTTACTTTTTAAGCTTTTTATTTGTCTTAACTGCAAGGCGGGTTCCGACAGTCTGCAAAAGCTGAACTATAAGAATCAAAAGAAGAACTGCTAGAATCATTACAAGAGTTTTATAGCGGTAATAGCCGTAGTTGATTGCAATTTTACCAAGCCCGCCGCCGCCAAGAATACCGCTCATTGCGGTGTAGCCTAAAACTGTCGTTATGGCAATTGTTGCATTGGATATAAGAGACGGAACGCTTTCTGGAATCATTACCTTAAGTATAATTTGAAGCGGAGTCGCACCAAGACTCTGAGCCATTTCTATTGTATTTGGATTAATTTCGCGCATGCTGCTTTCTACAAGACGTGCTACAAAAGGAAAAGCCGCAATAACAAGAGGAACAATAGTTGCAACAGTTCCAACTACGGTACCAACAATAAGACGTGTAAGTGGGAATACTAGAATCATAAGTATAAGGAACGGAACCGAGCGCAGAATGTTTATTAGCGAATTAAGTGTCCTTAAAACCCATTTCGAAACAGGAAGAATTCCATTTTTTTCGCCGACAACTAAAATTATTCCAAGAGGAAGTCCTATTACAAATGCAAAAAACGTAGAAAGAAAGGTTACGTAAAGAGTTTCCCAGATAGAAAGTGCAAACTGGGATTTTACAATATAAAGAGTTTCCTGAATAATCTGTGATTCCAGAATTTTACTGAACATAATCCGTAACCTCCTGTGCCTTTACATCCGGGATTTTTTCTATAAAATCAAGCGTACGTGCCAGTTCGTCTGCGTCATTTAATTCCAGAATGATTGAACCGCTTCCCAAACCGCAGATTCGTTTTGTTGAAGCAAAAACAATATTCGCCTTTATTCCGGTTTTTACAGCAAGTTCAGCAACAACAGGACGAGTTGCCCCTTCCGGACCGTTAAACACAAGCCTCAGGAACTTTTTGCCAGTTCCTTTCCCCGTTCCTGCAGAACCGGAAGCGGCAACGTCGCCCAAACCGTTTCTACCGCCATCCGCATTTTCTGATTCCTCAGAATTTTCCACCGCAGTTTTCAGTAAACCCTGAGTTTCCGGATAAACAAGTTTTTTTGCCGCAGAGCTTTTCGGACACGAAAAAATATCCTGAACCCTGCCGCTTTCTACTATTTTTCCACCCTCAAGAATTGCTACGTCTGAACAGATTCCTTCTATTACATTCATCTGATGAGTAATTACAATTACCGTAATTCCCAGACTTCTGTTAATTCTGCGTATAAGTTCAAGGATTGAATAGGTTGTTTTTGGATCAAGTGCGCTGGTTGCTTCATCGCAGAGAAGGACTTTTGGATTTGTAGCAAGAGCCCTTGCAATTGCAACCCTCTGCTGCTGTCCGCCTGAAAGCTGCGCCGGATAGGCAAGCGCTTTTTCTTTAAGGCCTACAAGTTCCAGAAGTTCCAGAGCCTTTTTTTCTGCCTTGTCTTTTTTTATTCCCTGAAGTTCCAAAGGGAAACATACATTCTTAAGGCAGTTTCGCTGCATAAGAAGATTGAATCCCTGAAAAATCATCGTAACAGAACGGCGTATTTCCCTGAGCTTTTTTTTAGAAAGCTTTTCAAGATTTACGCCGTCTATAATCACCTGTCCGGATGTAGGCTTTTCAAGCATATTGATTGTGCGGACAAGAGTACTTTTTCCGGCTCCGCTCATTCCTATTATGCCAAATATCTGCCCGTCCTTTATTTTAAGCGAGATATCCTTTAATGCCTCAAATTCTCCGGCAGGTGTAATAAATCTTTTAGATATATTCTTTAATTCTATCATCAGTCTTTAAGTTATTTATTGAAAACACTCAAATCCTTCTGCTTTCCACCATAAATTCCGAACGGTTCAACATGAACGCCCAGTACAGAAACAATGTGTGTTCCATTCTTTGCATTAAAGTCATTCAGATATGGAAGATGCTGGAAGTAGTTAGCGTCAATTTCACCGCTTTCTACTACATTATTCGGCTGAATGTAATCAGTAAATTCTACGATTGTAAGTTTAATTCCTTTTGCCTTAAGAATATCCCTTGCAATTTCAAGAATCTCTGCATGAGGAGTTGGAGTAGCCGCAACAGATACTGTTTTTCCGCCCAAAGCTGCATAATCTATAGAAGAATCATAGCCGTCAGAAGGAGACTTAATTACAGATACAACTGCACCATCGTACTTCTTTGTAATGTAATCTTTTACTTTCTGACTTTTTAATGCTGCAACAAGAGCTTTAATCAACGGATCGTTTTCGCGTCCCTGCTTTACTGTAAGAATATTTACATATGCTGATGAAGAACCTTCTACCGCAAGGGCATCGCGGCTTGGATTAAGATTTGCACCAAGAGCATAGTTAGAGTTGATCAAGGCAAAATCAACGTCCCTTCTTACGTTTGGAAGTTGGGCAGCTTCTGTTTCTACAAACTTGATGTTATACGGATTATCCTTTACATCAATTGGAGTTGCTTCAATTCCTTTGCCTTCTTTAAGAGTAATATATCCCAAATCCCTAAGAAGGAGCAAGGCACGAGCTTCATTTGTTGTATCATTTGGAATTGCTACCGTAATTTTTTTTGTCTTAGGCTTTGCAAAACCGAATCCAGCTACAAGTGATAATACCAATAAAACCGAAACTATTTTTTTCATACAAACCTCCGTTTATTCATCGTAAACTGATTATTTTATACAAAAATTAAAAAAACTTTTCTAATACATGTTTTATATTCTCGGTTATAGGTTTTTCCTATAACTTCGCCGCAATTTTATACTGCCAGCTGAATGGTATATTAAATCCCTTATAGCCGTCATCAGAATCAAACAGGACTCTTGCACCGGAACGGAATGTACCGATCTTAGTCTTAACATCAAAGTATGGATATACAGTTACTGTCGTTACGCTGTCATCAAGTTCAAGCTTATGATTTACCTTTACAGAACCGTTTATATCAAGATAATCCGAAAAATTATAGTTTGCCCTGAATGCAGCATAGAACGGAACGCCAGAACCTGAATCAAGATCAACATAACTTTCTGTAAGCTCAATGTAATTTGAATTGTTGTTCAAGCCTGTAAGACCGTCTGCATATACTGTAAGCGGAATTGCTTCAAACTTATAGCCTACAGAAATCTGTGCAAGATGCTGTGTCCCCTGAATATATCCCTTGTCTGTATTATTGTATGTATAACCGAAATTAAGGGTAAGATTTTTTACAGCTGTAAGTGCTACATATCCAGCAAAACTTGCAGAACTTTTTGTAAGATCCTGCCCTGTTAAACCAAGGATGAACAGGTCCTTTACGTTGAACTGAGTACCAAAGTTCAGGTCAAGCTTTGAATCAAGTCCTACAGCACCTGCAAAAGTTGCCGCAACCTTGCTGTTTTCCGAATCAAAATTCAATACAACGCCACCACCGTTATCATCAGCGAGTTTTCCGTGAACAAGGTAATCATCGATAGCACCAAGATAGGCACCAGGAGTTGCCCACTTCCAGAAGAACTTGTTACCGCCAATAAAGTTTACCTGCTTAAACGGACGGAAATTCAAATATCCCTGTAAACCAAGAGAAAAATTATTGTCACCAGAAATGTTAAGACGAACACGTGAATCAATATGTTCCGACGCAACATCAAGTTGAATTCTGTCTCCTACAACAGCAGTATCCTTGTCTCCGTTATCATCAAACTTAAGGAAATCGCTGGTACCAGTATTATCGCTGTTTCCACCAAAAGTATTGGTAATAGTAACAGACTGCGCACTTAATCCACCGACAATCAACGAAACCAAACCTAAAGCCAACAAATATTTTTTCATATAACCTCTTCAGATAGACTCTTATGAAATGCCCTTTTTTTTGCAAAACATACACTATCTTTTTAATATTTATTTTCAGTCGGCAAGTTATATTGCCACTCTCCAGACTGCAATGTTCAACCAACTGAATGCCTAATATCTACATGATTTTTTTAATCGTGTATAATATAAGTTTTTTATGTGCAAAGATAAGATTTTTCTATAAGCAAAAAAAAGCCTGGTCCGGATAAATGCAGAAACACACAAAAATGCACGCAGATACCCGGCCAGGCACGAACATGTCGTCTACCACCATTCTATTTTTTACTTACTTTTTTAACCCCCCATTCACCTAAAGCCTGAATTCCCTGTACCAGTACAATCAAAATCAGAACACAGATAATCATTATCTCACTCTGATAGCGCTGATACCCATAACGGTACGCAAGGTCTCCTAGTCCTCCGCCACCAACAAGTCCGGCCATTGCAGAAAATCCAAGGATAGCAACAGTAGTTACAGTAATATTCCTTACCAAAGATGGCAGAGCCTCTGGAATAAGAATCTTAACAATAACCTTGGCCTTACTTGCGCCTGTAGAAATAAATGCTTCGATAACTCCCTTTGAAACATCCGTAAAACTAGCTTCGCTAAGACGTGCAAAGAATGCAACAGCAGCAATACTAAGAGGTACAAGAACAGCCTTTGAACCGATTTTAGTTCCCACAACCAGCTTTGAAAGCGGCAAAAGAAGAACCATCAGGATCAAAAAAGGAACCGATTGAACCACATTTATAATGGCCCCTACAATTCTGTTAACTATTCTCTTGCGCACAAAAAGCGGATTTTCCGTAGTATACAGAACAAGCCCGATCAATGTTCCCAAAATAATTCCGATTACAACCGAAATTACAACCATATAGAATGTCTGCCCCAACGAAGCAAGAATATCGCCTTTTACCTTTAAGATGTTCTGAATCATAAAACCTCCTGAAAAACTCCACCCTATCGGGCATATTTTTCCAGCTTAAAAATCTTCTTTTTAAGCTCATCAATTACAGCCTGAATCGATTTTTCGTCACCGCTAAAATTAACAAAAAGAATTCCAAGCGGCCTTGAACTTATGTATTCAATCTTTCCATGAAGGATATTGAACTGAACCTTATTCTCAGCCGTAACCTGCGAAAGAATGCTTTCCGTAGCACCATCGCCCTTATATGTAAGCTTATAAATATCTCCCTTAACGTTCTGAACAACTTCTTCCGGCAGCTTAAAATTCTGACCGTGACTCAAAAGTTCCTTAGTAAATTCATGCTTAGGATTTGTAAATACTTCATACACATCGCCAAGCTCAACAACTTCACCGTTGCGCATAACCGCAACTCTGTTACAGATAGATTTAATTACATCAAGTTCATGAGTAATAATTACAATAGTAACACCCAGTTTTTCATTAACTTCGCGCAGAAGCTTCAATACAGAATTAGTAGTTTCCGCATCAAGAGCACTGGTAGGCTCATCACACAAAAGAATTTTAGTATTATTTGCAAGAGCTCTGGCAATAGCTACGCGCTGCTTCTGACCGCCAGAAAGTTTTGCAGGGTATACATCCCTTTTTTCCGAAATCTTTACAAAATCCAAAAGTTCCGTAACGCGTTTTTCAATATCTTCTTTTTTCCATCCCGCATCTTCAAGACTGAACGCAATATTTTCATAGACAGTCTTGCTTTCTGCCAGATTAAAATGCTGAAAAATCATGCCGACATTACGCCTTAAATCATGAAGTTCCTTATGCTTAAGCTCTTTTACAGCTTTTCCGTTTACAATTACATCTCCGTTAGTAATCTTCTGAAGCTGGTTTATAGTCCTCAAAAGAGTACTTTTACCTGCTCCGCTCCCACCCGCAATGCCGAAAATGTCCTTTTCTTCAATTGCAAAAGTTACATTTTTAACAGCATTTACAGGTTTCTTTCCATCCTTAAAGCTAACGCTAACATTATTAAACTGAATCATGAGATACTCCTTCCCTATGGGGCTGACTAATAAGTCAGGTGGTTGAGCACGTCGAACCACTACATATTGCATACATGGTCATTTCGACAAGCTCAATGACCATATACATTAAAGTTTTTGGTCAGTCCCCGAAGATCTGATAAAACGACCAGATTATTTTCTATAATCTACCGGGCGTCCAAACGCTACATACTGACCTTTTGGATCTTCAATTACTTTTCTGAATCCGTCAGAATGCACAATACTGTAGATTTCCTTAGAGAAATCCTTTTCAACATCTTCAGTGCGCACAGCAATTACATTAAAGTAACCAGCCTGAAGCTGTTCATTGTAAACTGCATCGCTAAGTTTAAGACCTGCGCTCATTGCATAGTTTCCATTGATAATTGCAGCACCAACACTATCCAGAACACTAGGAAGGATTTCTGCATTTACTTCCTTGAAAGTAAAGTGCTTGTCGTTTACAGCAATATCCTTAACAGTTGCCTTACTTGCATCAATTTTTGGATCAATCTTAACGGCACCAGTCTGAGCAAGAACACGAAGCGCACGGCTCAAGTTTGTATCATCATTAGGAATTGCAATTACGCTTCCTTCTGGCAACTTAGCAATAGATTCATACTTGTCAGAGAAAATACCCATTGCAGCTGTTGGGATTTCTGTAAGGTAAGAAAGTTTCAAGTTGTGATCTGTTGAAAATTTCTTAAGATATGTAGAATGTTGGAATACGTTTACATCAATTTCTTTTTCAGCAAGCGCATTGTTCGGCTGAACATAATCAGAAAATTCTACAATTTTAATCTTATATCCTTTCTTTTCAAGTTCCGGCTGAATTGCATCTACAAACATGTCTCCATAAGGACCTGCACATACACCTACACGAAGCACGTTTCCCGAAGATTTTCCACAGGAAACAAAAAGGGCAGAAACCAATGCAAGTGCAATTGCCAGACCACTGATAGCAGCAAAACCAAATTTTTTCATATAACCTCACCCGGCACCCCAAACACCAGTTCAGGCCGCCATTAAAAATATTTTCCGGCCGGTAAGTTATGCAGCAGCGCCCCGCGCCACCCGTTCAACCGTCCGATATGTAGGTTATATAAAATTAACTGATTTTGTACTAATATAAGTTTTATATGCTGAGTTATAGAAAATAGTTATAGAAATCAGAAAACAGGTAAAAATCAAGATAAACAAAGACAAGGAAAGTATTGACCCAGAAAAATATTTACCGTCAGATATAGCATTATATAACAACGAATGCCAGATAGTTGAAAACTATGCAAAAACAATCCTGCACCTTATCTTCAGCAAAGAAGCTAAACGCCGGCTTGCAGACTTCGGACTCAACACGCTGGAAGACTACACAGCAACAGTCCGAAAAATAATAAAACTGTTTCACAGCTATACTTCAAAAGGCGAAACAGGTTCAATCGTCCTCATAAATGACGATATTCTGACATCTTATGACAGAGAATTAACCTGCGTCGTACATCTGAAAAAAGAAATCGTACTATCGGCAATAAACAAAAACGGTCATACATTTACAAAAATCCCAGAAGACGCCTCCCTTTTGTTCATCGCTTCAAAACTTTCTTCCATCACCGATAAGAACATTTTAAGGAATGATATTCTCCCATACCTGATTTCCAGTGCCCAAGACAAAATCAACAACGAACCTGTAATAAACGGCACCTTCCAGTTCGCCGACTTCTTCGACTTGGACAAGTGGACTATTTCGTTGAATTAAAAATAAGGTTGATACCGATAGTTACAGGGAACAACCTTAATTATAAAAAAAGCGACTTTCCCGAAAGAAAGCCGCTTTTTCGTAAAACAGTCATTTCGACAAGCTCAATGACCTATTTACTAAGCAAATTATTCAAACTAGCAACAAACTTGCTTGGTTCTTTCAACTCAACACCTGCAATAAGCAAAGCCTGATCGAGCAATACTTCTGCTGCATCCGCAATAAATGCCTCGTCGCTTGAATCCTTTACCTTTGCAAGGATCGGGTGTTCGCCGTTTACTTCGAGGATTGGCTTCATTTCAGGACCCTGTTGTCCCATGGCTTTCATCATCTGAACCATCTGCCAGCTTGGGTCGTTTTCGTCTACTACGATACTATAAAAAAGATGGGGAAGCCTCCCCCTCGCTCCCAAGTCCTCGCTTTGCTCCGGTCTTGTCCGCTACCCCCTCTACGGGGATACCCCGTAACGCCCCCAAAACTCTACTCCCTAACAATTATTTTACATCGTTACCGCAATAACATTGTAATCTTCAAGAACTTTTTTTCCTCCAGATTGAAGAAGTTGCAAGAATCTTTGAGCAGTTCCCTGCGGAATATTTCTACCAGATTCCCATGCTTCAACGGTTTTAAGAGAAACCCCAAGAACAAAAGCAAAGTTTTTCTGAGTAAGATTTAAATCTTCTCGAATCTTTTTAATTTCTTTGTCATGATACTGAGGAAGTTCTGCAACAGTAACGTTCATTTTTCTTGCTTTTGAAGTATCGCCTTTTGCATAAGCAAGACTTTCTGTGAGACCGTTCATAATACTTTCAAATGTTTTATTTTCTGCCATCTTGCGCCTCCTTCTCAGCATTTTTTATTGCTGTCACTATAGTTTTCATTTGATTCCGTTCTGCTTTACTTAAGTTTGCCTTTTCATTCTTTGGAAAGGCCGTAAGAAGATAAATATGTTCAGCAAAAACTACATCCAAATATACAATTCTTGCACCGCCACTTTTGCCACGCCCTTCCAAAGCCCAGCGGAATTTCTTAACTCCACCAGTTCCTTCCAATGTATCTCCACAATCAGGATTTTTACAGAGATATATTTCCAGTTCACCTAAATCTTCATCATTCAAACCAAGTTCTTTCCATGTTCTGTCAAATTCTTTTGTAATGATGAATTCTCTTGTCATGTTTATAAAATATACCCTATTAAATAGGGTGTCAAGTTATTTTCATCAGCTCAATCAATTTATCAACAACGTTAAAATCCCGGTCGTTTAATTCTGAAAGTTTTTGAGCGGTGTGCATAATTTTTGAAGAATAAGAAAAATTGGATTCATTTTGATTTTCAATATTTCCTGTTACAAGATATTCAACTGAAACATTAAGGGCTTTTGCAATTTTAACTGCATTTTCTACACTTGGACTTGTTGCATTCTGAACTAAATAATGATTCAAAGTATTCAAACTGATTCCAGTCAACGCCGCAAGTTCTTTGGTCTGCATATCTTTATAGGTTAATTCATCTTTTAGATTTTCTCTAAAGCCCATAAGTATATATTAATCTTTTTTGATTATTAATGATTAAAGATTGCATTATAAGATTAGTAGATTTATAATTATGTCAGATTTGATTAATCAATTTAACTTATCATCTAAAATGATAAAAGGAGAGAAATTATTATGACAGATAAACTTGCAGATAGAATAAGAAATTTTGTAAATGAAACAATAATTATCCCAAGAAGATTGAATGCTATAAAAAAGGTTGAAATTCGGGTGGGGGATATAGCAAACGATATGAATCTAACTAACAGAGTACCAGCTATATGCGGTGCTCTTCAAACCAAAAAATTCGAAGAACTTGCAAATGTAAAGAAAATTGGGACTAAAGGTCCTGGAAACGGGATGAATTGTGTTATTAGTTTTGAACTTTTAGGATAGTTATTTTTATTAAAACATGCTAATGGAGAATTTATGAAAAAAATTATTTTTATTTTTCTTTTGTTTATTTCGAGTAAATGTTTTTCAATCGAAATATGGAATGGTTTTTATTCTGGTATGAACACACAAGAGGTAAAAAATCTTATAAAAGAAAAAATTTTAGTTAAAAACCTATCAGAAGATTTTGTTCGAAATCCGAAGAACTATCCTAAATTTGATGAAGTTGGAATCAATTATACTTCGAAGTTGAAAATTAAAACCAATGATATAAAATTTTATCAAGATGAATATGGATTTGATTATCAATTAACATTTTATTTCATTGAGAACGAATTGTATCATATTAAAATTTTATATAATTTAACAGGAGATGAAATTTTACAATGTTTAAGAAATAAATACAAAAATCCCTCAAATGTAAAAAAAGAACCTGTTTATTTGGGATGGAATGATTTATACCCCGCTGGATACAATTATAAATATTCATGGAAAAATGAAAGCAATTATATTGAATTTCTTAATTCAGCAAATGACTACAAAAGTTCTCAAAATACAGTTAGTTTCGTAGATTTAAGTTACAAAGAAATACAAATTCAAAAATTAAAACAAGAACAAGAAATATTAAAGAATAAAGAAACTTTAGAAAAAGAACAAATTTTGAATAATGCAATATTTTAATAGGTAATTCTTAAATACAAAAAAAGCGACCTTCCCACCGGAAAGTCGCTTTTTTGCATTTTATTTACTTAAAAGATTATTCAAACTAGCCACAAACTTGCTTGGTTCTTTCAACTCAACGCCTGCAATCAACAAAGCCTGATCAAGCAATACTTCAGCTGCATCCGCAATAAATGCCTCGTCAGAACTATCCCTAACCTTAGCAAGAATAGGATGATCGCCGTTTACTTCAAGGATTGGCTTCATTTCAGGACCCTGTTGTCCCATGGCTTTCATCATCTGAACCATCTGCCAGCTTGGGTCGTTTTCGTCTACTACGATACATGAAGGGTTTTCGCCGCTCAAAGTTTTTGAAAGTTTAACTTCCTTTACTTTGTCGCCAAGAGCCTTCTGGAGTTTTTCTGTTACAGGCTTGAATTCTTCTTCCTTCTTTTTAGCTTCTTCCTTGTCTACTCCAAGGTCTTCATCGCTGCCACTTCTATTTACAGCCTTAAGTTCAAAGTCTTTGTATTTTCCGTAGCCGCCGATTACGATTTCGTCGATGTCGTCGTCAAGAACAAGTACTTCAAAGCCCTTGTTTACATAAGCCTTAAGAAGTGGATTTGCACGCATGTTCTTTTCATCGCTTCCGGTGATGTAGTAGATTGCCTTCTGTTCCGGCTTCATTCGCTGAACGTAATCTGCAAAGCTTGTGTAGTTGTCATCGCCGGTTCCGCTTGCATCTGTAGACTTAAAGCGAACAATTTCTGCAATTTCGTCGCGGTTTGCATAGTCGCCGTAAAGACCTTCCTTCATCGGGCGGTTATAGTTCTTTACAAACTTGTTCCACTTTTCAATTGCCTTTTTGTCGTCTTCGGAACGCTTACTTTCTTCAACTTTTTTAGCCTTGTCTGCAGCTTCGCCCATCTTCTTGAATTCGCTGAGGAGCTTCTTTACAGATGCACTCTTAATATTTTCAAGGATTCTGTTCTGCTGGAGAATTTCACGGCTTACGTTCAATGGTAAGTCTTCTGAATCGATTACACCGCGAACAAAACGGAGGTATGCAGGAAGTAATTCACGGTCGTCATCTGTGATGAATACGCGTTTTACATAAAGCTTTACGCCGCTCTTGTAGTCAGCCTGATACATGTCGAAAGGAGCTGTCTGTGGAACATAGAACAATGTTGTGTATTCCTGAGTTCCTTCTGCATGTGTGTGAACATAGTGAAGCGGATCCTGACCGTCGTGGCCGATTGTCTTATAGAATTCGTTGTAATCAGCTTCCTTAAGTTCGCTCTTTGACTTCTTCCAAAGTGCGCTGGCGCTGTTTACCTGGTCAACTTTGTTTTCTGTTGATTTTACATTTCCCTTGTCATCGTATTCGTTCTTTTCATAATGAAGGTAGATTGGGAATGCAATGTGGTCGCTGTAACGCTTGATAAGTTCTTCAATCTTCCATCGGCTAGCGTATTCCTTGCTTTCGTCATTCAAAGTCATAACGATTGCAGAACCGCTCTTTGAAGAATCGTCAAATCCGTATTTTTTAGCTTCTTCTGATTCTGCTGAAACTTCGTCTAAGTCGTATGAGTTTGTTCCGTCGCTTGCCCAGTGCCAGATTTTTCCGTCACCTGCAGCTTTTCGTGTATAAACGTCGATTTTTTTTGCAGCCATGAATGCAGAATAGAAACCTACACCAAACTGACCGATTAAATTGCTGTCTTTTGTTGCTTCCTGAGTCAATTTTGAGAGGAAAGCCTTTGTTCCAGAGCGGGCGATTGTACCAAGGTTGTTCTGCAAGTCTTCGTCAGTCATACCGATACCAGTATCCTGAACAACAAGAACCCCTGCCTTATCGTCAAAAGAAATATCAAGGCGTGGTTCAAACTTAATGTTTTTGAAAGCCTCGTCGCTTACTGTAAGATACTTGAGCTTGTCCAAAGCATCCGAACCGTTACTTACAATTTCGCGCAAAAAAATGTCTTTGTTTGAATACAAAGAATGAATTAAAAGTTGTAAAAGCTGATTTACTTCAGTTTGAAATTCGTGTTTCATCGAAATTTGCCTCTAAAATTTTTAATAAGGTCATTTCGACAGGCTCAATGACCGCACCATTCATTCACAGACCACAATCTTCAGTCTATGACCTCCGTGGTTAACCAACATGTTGCGGTGGTTGAGCTTGGTCGAAACCACTCTTATTTAAATATAATAAAATCGAGGCCTGTTCGGCAATTAAATTCGCTGATTATAGATTAATTAATGAGAACCGCCGATATGCCATACAAGCGATAAACTAGGAATAATATTGTATTCTATAAAATCATCAAACATTCCAGAATTGTCATGATGATCGCTGTAAAAATAAAATCCCCAGAAGAATAAAGAACTGTCGACTCCAACATTTATACCAAAATGTTTGTTAAAAAGGAACGTTGTATCAAATTTCGCACCAGGACCTACAAGAGTTTCAACAAGAGAATCACTTCCTGCTTTGTAATACTTTTGCTCAACCGCAAGCAAGCCTCCAATCCTCATTTTTACATTGTCATTAAAATACTGTATGAATTCGACACCCTCTATGCTATGAGCAAAAAACTTAATTTCCGGTACAGTAATATAGCCAAAGAGATCAAAAGTATCTTCTTGTTTTTCCAGAGGGAACAAACAATCCAGATTAAAGAAAAGACCAAAATGTTTATTAAATTCTACATCACAACCTGCTCCAAATCCGATAAGATTATGGTCATTCTTTATGTCATAATCTGTATAAGTCGTATTATTATAGCCATACAGACCACCTAGTTTTATATCTGTAGTGACTTTTGCAAAAAGACTGCTTGAACAAAGTAATAAAAGCGAAAAAAATACAATTTTTAATTTCATAAATAAAACTCCCTATTTATTTCTTTTTTTTTATTATCTCTCATAAGTTTTAAGAATCGATTCCGCAGTCTGCAAACGGCTCTGACGCAGATTCATTGCCTGCTTTTCTATATATTTATGCGCCTGCGCTTCAGTCATCTGAAGGTACTGAATCAAAATGCATTTTGCACGGTCAACAAGGCGAATTTCGTCAATTTTTTTCTGAAGTCGCAGATTTTCATTTTCAAGATATGAAACACGCTTGCGGCTTGCAATCAAAAGTTTTACAGCCTGATAAAAGAATTCTGGACTTACCGGCTTTGGAAGAACAAAAACACCTTCATCTTCAACTTCAGGAGTAATATCGTAGAGTTTTTCGCCGTCAACAATAAGAATAATTCCAGAATCCGTCTGTTCCGCCGCATACAGCGAAAATTCATCACCAAATTCGTCCGGCAGCGGAGTATCTACAATGATAAGGTCAAAACTGTCGGCAATAAGATCTCGTCGTGCCTCTGCGCAGTTCTGAACCGTAACAATGCGGCTGAAAGACTGCGAATTCAGCATGTCAGAAATAATTCCAAGAGTCGTATTAGTATTGGAAACAATAAGAACGGAATCCATTGCCTTATCCTGAAACTAAAAATTCTTGTTTTCCAAAACCGATTCCAGAAATCCCTTTACAGTAACTTCCGGCAGTACAGAATTAACAAACGAACTTTCTCCAACTAGTTTCAAGGCTTCGTTCAGGGAAGCCGGCAGTTTTTCAAGATTTACAAGCTCAGCAGGATTTGCCTTGTATGTATTTATTACAAGTTCTTCCGGCAAAGGCAGTTTTTTCTCTATTCCTTCCATACCGGCCGCAATAATCAGGGCAAGTGCAGAATACTGATTGCAGCACGGATCTGGCGAGCGCAGTTCAATCCTGCTTCTGGATGCATCTGCAGAATGAGGAATTCTTACCAGCTGGCTGCGGTTTCCGTAACTCCAGCCAATGTAAAGAGGAGCTTCAAATTTTCCAAAACGCTGATATGAATTTTCTGTTGAATTAAGGAATGCAGTTATTTCACGGATATGAGCCATTACGCCGGCAAGAAATGAACCTGCTTCTGCCTTCATGTTGTTCGGTTCAAAAAGATTTTTTCCATCCTTGTAAACAGAAAGATTGATATGAAGTCCGTTTCCCGGCTTTCCTTCAATTGGTTTAGGAGCAAAATTTGCATAAAGACCGTTGCGGGCTGCAACCGTGCGGACAATAGTTTTAAATGTTGCAAGATTATCTGCTGCACGAACAGGAGTATCGCACTTAAAGTCAACTTCGTGCTGTCCAGGTCCCGCTTCATGATGACTTACTTCAGGCTGAATTCCCATCTGTTCAAGAGTAATACAGATATCGCGACGAACGTTTTCTCCACGGTCAATAGGAGCCAGCTCACAATATCCTCCGTTATCATGAGGAATGTCTGTCGGATTTCCTTTTTCATCAGTCTGAAAAAGATAGAATTCGCATTCAGTTCCAACTTTTACTTCATACCCCTTTTTATCAGCTTCAAGGCACTGTTTCTGAAGGATATACCTTGTGTCGCCTTCAAACGGAGTTCCGTCCGGGTAGCGGATATTGCAGTAAAAACGAACTACACGCCCGTGCTGAGGACGCCATGGCAATACAGAAAGCGTAGACGGATCAGGCACAAGGAACAAATCGCTTCTGTCTACTCCTAAAAATCCTTTTACAGCACTTGCATCAAATGAAATTCCTGTTTTAAATGCACGTTCAAGCTCACATGGCTGAATAGAAAGGCTCCTGAGCGTTCCAAAAATATCTGTAAAGAACAGCTTGATGAATTTTACATCATTTTCTGCTGTATACTGCAAAATTTCGCTTTCTGTGTATTCCATTTTATACTCCAAGTTCCATATAATTTTATATTATCTTTTGAAAATTGTCATTATTATGGTAGAATTAAAACATGGAAAAACAATTTACATTAAAAAAACTTGTAATCTATCTTTCGTGTGTATTTGTTGCACTGATTTTACTGTCACTTCTTGCGCTTTCAGTTTCTTCGCACAAGACAATTGCAGCCTTTTACGGAATTTCTGAACCAAATCAAAAAAATATTCAGGCAATTCTTCAGACAACTTCCATCAAAAAAAATAAAAAGAAAGAAGCCTATCATTTTGTTACACTGGATAGCAGCGTTTCCCTTAAAAAAGCGCTTAAAGCAGCCGGAACACCGGATCTTCTTTTTATACACGGCGGACTTAATGCCGATTACGCCGCTTCTGTTTCTGCACAGAAAAAGGCTGGCTTTACAACAGATATCTTGAACGGAATGTATTCAAACGTAAAGCAAACCGCAAAAATTGAAAAAAACAAGGTAACTGCAGTGCCGGTTCTTGTTGACCACTACGAAATTGACGTTCAGCGTGCAAAATTTGAATCTTCAAGCATTTCACAGATAAACCTGCTTTCCGATCTAGAGGAATTTGCGCGCATTGCAAAATCTTCTACTGTTGGCCCAGTTATTTTTGCCGCAGGAAACGACGTTGAACTGATTAACGTTTTTGGCGCGCTTGTAGAAGCTGTTTCCGGCCGCAAAGCCGTTGAAGCAGGTATAGAAAAAATCAGAAAAACTGTATCTGTCGGAAAAACTTCTCAAAGTTCATTTTACAGCCTTCTTCTGGAATTAACTTCCCAGGGTGGAGAATGGCATGAAGCTGCAGAACTTTTAAAGCACTGGTCAAAAATCAACATTCTGCCAAAGAATATCTATCAGATGCAGAAAAACGACGTCCGCGCCTTTCTGGAAAGCAACCTTTCTGTTGTTGCATTCATGAGCCTTTCTGACCACCGCTCTTTAAAAAGAGATATAATAAGCCGCTACAGTTCAAGCTTTATCCCTGGAACAGCCATAAATGTTGAAAGAAATTTAACTGCTCCGGTAATTTATGCCATCCAGATGAAAAAAGGAAAACAGGCTCATTCGTCGGTTATACTTCTTGCAGATTCACTTCAGACATCGCTATGTGCAAAAACAGGCCTTGCACCAGTTCAGAAAAACTGCCCTACGCCAGACATTCAGTCAGATGACGTACGCTATCTTGTTGCAGCTTCCGGCGTTCCTCTTCCAATGCTTAGCGAATCCGCCTTTACAAACAAACCGAACCGCACCGCCTTTGCCGAAGCCCTCCGCACAATCCTAAGGGATTAAAAAAAGATGCCGACAAAGGGCGATGAACCAATTTGTTATTACAACTGTTTCATCAAATTAACCATTTCAATCGCACCTAATGCACAATCATAGCCCTTATTCCCAGCCTTGCTTCCGGCGCGTTCAATTGCCTGTTCAATATTTTCTGTTGTAATTACACCGAACATTACCGGTACACCGTTTTTCATCCCGGCCTGTGCAATTCCCTTGGAAACTTCTGCACAAACATAATCATAATGAGTTGTTGAACCGCGGATTACAGCACCAACAGCAATAACAGCATCGTACTTTCCACTTGCAGCCATTTTATCTGCAATTACAGGAATTTCAAATGCGCCCGGAACCCAAACAGCAGTAATATTCTTTTCTTCAACTCCATGGCGCACAAGACCGTCTACAGCACCACCAAGCAGTTTGTTAACGATGATTTCATTAAATCGGGAAGCAATAATTCCAACCTTCATTCCGGCTGGCGCAACAAGCTTTCCTTCTACAAGATTAATAGTGTTCATGATTACCTCAACTATCGAATAAAGTAACAGACTTTTGAATCTATCACAAGATTTAAGCGGTAAAAAAATTGCATGAAGAAATCTTCCTGCATATTATTTCTAAATTAAAACCAAAAGTACAAAAAGTGCAAGGAAAATTGAATTAGAAAGAATAAGCGTAAAAAGAAATCCGGTTTTCGGGTCGGCTGTTAAATTAAATCTAAAACTTTTAATCATAATTGATAAACTCCTGAAAATAATTTAACACAGCAAACCCAGGATTTCAAGAAATTTAACAGTGAAAAATCCAGTAAAATTCTGCAATTAAAACTTTTCAATATGATATAATGCAGCCATGAAAAACGAAATTTCCATTCCACACTGGAACCTTGATTCACTTTACAGTTCACTAAATTCAGAAGAATACAAAAAGGACCTGAACAGCCTTAATCAGATTTTTACAGAAATGCAGACTACCCTAAACACGGGAAACAGCCTGAACGGTCCGGATTTTTGCAAATGGCTTAACAGCTTTATTAATCTTTTGAACCGGGAAACTGCTCTTTTAAAAACCCTGAATGCCTATGCTTACTGCATTTATTCAACAGATACCACAAATCAGGATTTTATGAACAACCTAAATCTGATGGAAGATTATGAATCGCGTCACAAGCAGATTTTCATGCAGTTTTCTGAACTGCTCAGCAAAAGAAAAAATTTGCTGGAAGATTTTTACGGCGCTTTTCCAGATAAAAAAGAATATGACTTTATTTTGAATGAAGTTATAGAAGAAAATGCACATCAGATGTCGCGGAAGGAAGAGGAACTTGCTTCTAAAATGTCCCACACTGGCGGAAATGCCTGGAGTCTCTTGCAAGAACAGCTTATAAGCAACCTGCACGATGAAGCCGGAAAAACTTTTAACGAAATCAGGAACGATGCATACGATCCGGATCCGAAAGTCCGCCTTGAAGCATGGAAAAAAGAAAAGGCTCTTCTGGAACAGAACAGGATTGCATTTGCTGCCGCCCTTAACAATCTTAAGGGAGAGACTTTAACTTTGAATGCAAGGCGCAGCTGGAACCAGGCAGTTGACCGCGCGCTCTTTTCTTCCCGCCTTTCGCGCAAAACCTTGGATGCACTGATTACCGCAATCGAAGAATCGCTCCCGCAGTGGCGCGCTTATTTTTGCGCAAAGGCGGTGTACCTCCGCAAAACAAACGCAACTTTAAGCCAGACCGCCGGCACCACTTCCGAGCCGGGAATTGCCTTTTACGATTTGTTTGCACCGCTATCCCCGGCATCCGCTCTATCATCTGCCGGCTCAGACTCCCTGCTTACAAAAAAATGGACTTTTGAAGAAGCCGCCGAATACATTCAGAAAGAATACTATTCATTCAGCCGCAGCATGGGAGACTTTGCAAAATCCGCTTTTGAAAAAGGCTGGATTGACGCACAGGTTCGTCCGGGAAAAGTCGGTGGCGCATATGATGAAGATTTTCCAAAAGGCCACCAGAGCCGCATACTTTCTAACTTTACCGGCGCATTCGGCGACGTGATTACGCTTGCCCACGAACTTGGCCACGCATTTCATTTTTCTTGCATGAAGAATAAGGCTCCGCTTTTTTACGATTACCCTATGACACTTGCAGAAACAGCCTCTACATTTGCCGAAACAATCGTTAAGCAGGACATGATTTCTAACTGTTCAGAACAGGAACGCATTCAGATTCTAGATCTAGACCTTACGGACGCAAGCCAGGTTCTAGTAGACATTTTAAGCCGCTACTATTTTGAAAAATCCGTTTTTGAAGAAAGAAAAAATTCAGAACTTAATGCCGACGATTTCTGCCGGCTCATGAAGACTGCCCAGGAAAAAAGCTACGGAAACGGACTGAACAGCGAACGCCACGAATACATGTGGGCGGTAAAAAGCCACTACTACATTACCGGCCTTGATTTTTACAACTTCCCGTACGCATTCGGCCAGCTGTTTGCGGCCGCCCTTTACGAGCGCAGCCGTAAGGAAGGAAAAGCCTTTGCCCCAGTCTACGAACAGATTCTAGCCAGCACCGGCAGCATGAGCTGCGAAGCCCTCTGCCAATCCGCCGGCTTTGACATAACAACCCCAGCCTTCTGGAAAACCGGCATGCAGATGTATATAAAGGAAATAGAGGAGTTTATAAAACTGGGGAAGAAGAATTAAGTTGCAGTGAAAATTGCTTACACTATCACAAAAATGCGTCCAATTCGTCACGGCTGAGGCTGCAAGGTATTTTATACACGCAATTTTTTTTCAAAAAATTGCGTCAGCCCTCAGAGTGCCTCATTGTCCACATTTTTGCTATCGTTTCAGCAATTTTACCGGTTTCCAATATTCCAAATATTATAATTTTTCCGTAAAAATATGCCCCTGAGTCGCTCATTTGAATCTGAGCAGTGCGCAAGATTCAAATGGCTTGATTAATATGGAAAGTTTCGTTCAGAAACTTTTCCTTATAGTTTTTCCGTAAAGATGTGTCCCATCTTATCCCGCTTCGTCTTAAGATAAAACCTGTCATAATCCTGCGGTGCAATTTCAATCGCAACGCGTTCATTTACCTTAAGACCAAATCCGTCAAGACCGTAGATTTTTTCCGGGTTATTTGTAAGGAGACGAAGTGATTTACACCCCAAATCGCGCAGAATCTGTGCGCCGATCCAGTATTCGCGAAGGTCAGGCTTAAAACCGAGGCGCACGTTAGCTTCCACCGTATCAAGTCCCTGTTCCTGCAATGTATACGCCTTAAGCTTGTTTATAAGTCCTATTCCTCGGCCTTCCTGGCGCATGTAAAGGATTACGCCCCTGCCTTCTTCTGCAACACGAGACATTGCCGCATGCAGCTGAGGACCGCAGTCGCAGCGCTGGCTTCCAAAAACGTCACCAGTAAGGCACTCAGAATGAACGCGGCACAGTACGTTTTCACCGTCAGTCAAATCACCGCGAACCAGAGCAACGTGATGTTCACCTGTAATGTCGTTAACATAGCCGTAAATATCAAAATCGCCATATTCTGTAGGAAGCTTAGCCTTTGCTTCGCGTACAACATGTTTTTCGTGAACACGCAGATAATCCTGCAGAGCCTTAATCGTAATGAACTTAAATCCGAACTTCTTTGCCATTTCCCAAAGTTTAGGAGTTCGCATCATAGTTCCGTCGTCGTCCATAATTTCGCAGCAGAGACCGCATTCCTTAAGCCCCGCAAGGCGGCACAAATCAACTGTTGCTTCTGTGTGACCGTTACGGACAAGAACTCCGCCCTTACGCGCAATAAGAGGGAACATGTGTCCCGGACGGCGAAAATCTTCCGGCTTAGAATCAGGGTTTACGCAGGCAAGCGCTGTAATTGAACGTTCTGCAGCAGAAATACCGGTCGTTGTAGTCTTATGGTCAATTGAAACCGTAAATGCAGTTTCATGATTGTCTGTATTTTCTGCAACCATCGGGAAGAGGTTAAGTTTTTTGGCAATATCATTGCTCATCGGAGTACAAATCAGACCTTTTGCGTGGCAGGCCATCATGTTGATGTTAGCCTGAGTAGCAAATTCTCCGGCACAAATCATGTCGCCTTCGTTTTCACGGTCTTCGTCATCAGTTACCAGAATGATTTTTCCGGCCTTCAAATCTTCAAGAGCTTCTTCAATTGTGTTGTAGTTGTATTTCATAAAAAAATCCCCATAGGTAAAACTACAGGGATTGCGATTCACAGAAATTAACCGGCAAAAAGCCGTTCTACTTCTTTCATCCAGACTTTACTGTCGGTCAGGGAATCACACCCTGTCATGCCTTGCGGCTCGCTGACTTACAAAAAATTGCTCACAGCCGGTGGGGAATTACACCCCGCCCTGAAGTTTTCTATATCTTACTTAATTTTTACGCGAGTTACAACAGTTATTTCTGCACTTCAAACTCGTCCATTATGTTGCCGTCCAAATCCTTTACAACAGCCTTTATAACATTTCCGTCTACAGTAAAAAGTCCGTAGCCTCTAAAGCCCATGATGGTCTTTGCGTAATAAGAAGTGTTTTCGTTTACTTCTACACGTTTTGCAAAGTTCCCGCTCATTGTCGGCAATGTCACATACTGAACTCCGTTTATCAGTTTTGTCCTGTCATAAAGATGGATGTGACCGTTTATTACAAGGTTTACGCCATATTTTTCAAAAAGAGATGTAATTTCTTCGCGGTTTTTAGTAAACGACCAGTCCGGCTCTGTTGAATTAAATGAACTATGGTGATAAACAACCACTTTCCAGTCAGAACTGTCTTCGCAGAGCGTTTTTTCAAGCCATTCAAGCTGTTCAGAACCGCTTCTCAAAGGCATATTTGAATCCAGAAAAATAAAAGTTACGCCTGCATATTTTGCGGCATACCAGCGGTTCTCCAATCCAAAATATGAAGAAAAAAGTCCGCCACCTGTATCATTATTGCCTTCTGCACATGCAAAAGGAATTCCCCGCAACAGAGAAATTTTTTCAAAGAAATTTTTACGCCAGTTCTTGATTTTACCGTCTTCAAGCATATCACCGGCACTGACAATGCAGTCCGGTTTTTCTCCGGCAACAGCCATAAATCCCTGTTCTGTAATTTCTTCTATAGTCTGATGATCAGAAATTGCCGCAAAAGTAAAAGACTTTCCTTTTTCCGGTGGTGCAAAAAACGTAAGCTTTCCATAGCCCGGAATCTTCACTGAATATTTCTCGCCGGGAACAAGCTCATTAAAATCTGCCATGTAGCCGGAATCCTTGTAATTAACCTTGCCTCGTACAGGAACAATTTCCTTTCTGTTTCCATGCCTGTCTTTCAAGACAAGCTTTCCGCAGGATTTTCCTTCTGCATTCCACAAAACGCGGTATCCGTCTTCCGTCATACGTAGTACTGGCGGACGTTCAAGCGTTTCTGCCTTTACTTCACCGTTATCCTTTGCAAAGACAAACTCACCCGCAGCAAATAACGTAAGCGCTGCAATACAAATTCTTAAAAATTTTTTCAAACTTTTCTCCTTCAAATCATATTTTGTAATTTATTTTTTTTATTACAGACTAAGCCAATCTATCAATTTTGAATCTACTTCTGCCTGTGAGCGGCCGGTTTTACTGCTTATGCCCATAAGTTTTTTTACGTACTTACCAATTATATCATTTTCAAGGTTCACTGCATCGCCAGCTTTTTTAGAAAGAAGCGTAGTTTCTTCCCCTGTATGAGGAATTACGCTTACTGCAAAATATGAATCGGTTATCTTTGCAACAGTAAGACTTATACCGTCAATTGTAATTGACCCCTTTTCTATGATTAAAGAAAGAACATCCTGAGAGCAGGTAATGTAAACCCAGACAGCATTTCCGTCATCCTGCATTTTCTGAATTTTTCCGGTTCCGTCTACATGGCCTGAAACTATATGACCGCCAAACCTTCCGCCGGCAGCCATGGCGCGCTCAAGGTTTACGCCGCTTCCCTTCTTTAATGCTCCTAAATTCGTACGGCTTAATGTTTCGTTCATTACGTCTGCCGTAAAGCCTTCTGAAGTCATTGAAGTTACCGTAAGGCAGACGCCGTTCACAGCAATGCTGTCGCCAATCTTAGTACCTTCCAGAACAGTTTTTGCCTTTACCTTAATGCAGCCGGCTCCAACCGATTCAACTTTTCCAACTTCTTCTATGATTCCTGTGAACATTCTTTTCCCCTGTTTTTTGAAATATACTCTAACAGAACGTCATCGTCAAACCTGCGCACATCTTTAAGGGTGAATTCAAAGGCATCAGAAGGAAGCGCAACTCCTTCCCCTGCAACCGGGCTTTTTGCAAGCGAACCGCCGCCAAAAATCTTCGGCGCCACAAACTCATAAACGCAGTCCACCGCCCCGCTCTCCAAAAACGAATAGTTCACCGCACCACCGCCTTCCACCAGCAGGCTGTCTATTCCGCGTTTACCAAGTTCTTCCAGAAGCGAGTTTACGCATGGCTTTTTGTTTTTATCTTCCGGGAGCGCAAGAACTTCTGCGCCGGCATTTTCAAGGACAGATTTTTTTTCAAGAAAAGTGGCATCTGCTTTCTGCGCACAGCCTGCACTGCACGCAACAATCAGAGGAATCTCTTTTGCTGTACGAACCAGACTGCATTCAGCCGGGATTTTTAATCCGCTGTCCAGTACAATCCGCAGCGGATTATTTCCGCCTTCCATACGGCAGTTCAGCATAGGATCGTCTGCAAGCACAGTCCCTATACCGCAGAGAATTGCCGCATAGCGATTCCTTAACTTCTGAACGTATGCCCTGGATTTTTCGCCGGTAATCCATTTTGACTTACCTGTACGCGTTGCAATCTTTCCGTCTGCCGTTACGGCATACTTAAGCGCAACATAAGGCTTTTTTTCTGTAATGTAATGAAAGAAAATCTGATTCAGTCCGTCGCATTCTTTACGAAGAAAATCTTCATAAACTTTTATACCGTGTTCCCTAAGATAAGCGTTTCCCTTTCCGTGAACAAGCGGATTCGGATCGCGACTTCCAACAAAAACACGCGCAATTCCGGCTTCTGCAAGCGCATGGCAGCACGGCGGCTGCTTACCAAAATGAGCGCACGGTTCAAGGGTTACGTATATATCTGCACCGCGAGCATTGTTTCCGCGGCGCTCACAATCCGCTAGCGCTTCCCGCTCTGCATGAAGTCCGCCGTATTTTTTATGAAAACCTTCGCCAAGCACAATGCCGTCCTTTACGATTACGGCACCAACCAAAGGATTCGGATTGGTCCAGCCAGCACCGCATTTTGCAAGTTCAATTGCACGGCGCATAAAAAATTCATCTCTATCACTAAAACAAATATCTTCGCAATTACTCATTATCCGCAACTCCAAGACCGAACAGTGCAAAATCGCCTTTACACGGATCTCCCGGCCATATCTTTTTTAGCTCTTCGGTAAGTGCCAGCGCCGTCTTAAACCCGGCAGAACAACCTTCCTTAAGCATACCGAATTTTCTGGCTTCCTGCATTACGTGCGTATCCAGCGGAATTATTAAATCTGCCGGCGAGTACCAGTTCCACAAGCCTAAATCCACCGGCGAACCGCGCCTTACCATCCAGCGAAGATACATGTGAACCCTCTTGTTCGCAGAGGCTTTCCCCTTCGGAACAATTTTACAGTCGGAAAAGGCGCGGGCAAAAACGGAACAGATGCGTTCCGGCGCAGAGCGGGTCGGATTCTCTGATTCAAATTCGCTGCGCAAAAATTCACCAAATAATGCGCCGCCTTTCAGAATATGCGCCAATGTCCGGAACAGAACCTTCATGTCTTCAAACGAATAAAAACGATAGAATTTGACCGCTTCACAGGAACCTTCTGCCGGCATAAATTCCTTTTCAAAATCACCGTTTTCAAGCCATCTGCAAATTCCGCCGTGAGCGTCGGCCATCTGCATAATGCCTTTTACCTTCGGAATAAACTGCCTGCGGTTACCAAAAGAAAGCATCGCCGTAATAAAAAGGCAAACTTCTATATCCCTCTGTGCCGTATACCATTCCATAAACTGGCTCGGATCTTCATCCCTGAACGAGGCTTTTTCATATTCTTCTGCAAGGGCACAGAGTTTTTCCTTTAATTCCAAAGTCATGGCAAGCGCTTCCTAAAAATTACGGCGCAGGATTTTTCCCGCGCCGCTTACTAAAGTTCTTTATTCTCCGTCTCTCTTTTTAAGATAAGAACGGACAAAATCTTCAATAAAATCAACTGTTCCATCAATTCCAAGTTTTCCGGAATCAATGCACAGATCGTAAGAAGAAGCTTCGCCCCACTTAGAATGACAGAAATAGTCGTGGTATGCGCGGCGCTTTTTGTCATGGCGCTCAATAGTCTTTACGGCTTCCCGGGCATCCATGCCGCGCTTTTCCATTACACGCTTAACCTTTGTATCCAAGTCTCCCCGGATAAAAATTTTCAGCACATCGGCAATACCTGTAAAAATCTCATCAGAACAGCGTCCAAGGATTACAAATGAATCTTCGTCTGCTGCCTTATGCTTAAGCAGGGTAAACTGCATTTCTGCAATATTCTGTTCCGGCGAATTTGAATATCCGCGTACAGTCCTGCTCAAAAAAGGATTCCTTGGCTTTTCATCATATTTGCGCAAAGTGTTAGTATCAACATTGCGTACGTTTGCAATTTCTTCCAAAAGGTTTCTGTCAAAAAATTCAACATCAAGCTTTTCTGCAAGTTTGCGCCCAATTTCGTGTCCGCCACTTCCATATTCACGGCTGATTGAAATAATAATCTGTTTATTCATAGCACACCCCCAGGATCAAAAAACGTGTTTGGACATTTCGAGAACTTCAGTTCCTAAAGATTCCCACACTATAAGTATCGCACGAAAATGAAGATTGTGCTAATTAATAATACAATAACTGTGATTGGAGCCGAAATTTTACAGTATTCGCCCCATCCAACAGGGTAGCCGGCTTTGCCTGCAACAGAAGTTCCAACAACGTTTGCACTTGCACCAATCGGTGTACCGCTTCCACCAATGTCTGTACCCATAGAAAGAGCCCATGCCATTACAGGAAGACTTACGCCTGTTGTTGCAGCCAGTGAATCAATTACAGGAACCATAGTTGCCGCAAATGGAATATTATCAATAAATGCAGAAGCTATTGCAGAAACCCAAATAATGATTGCAATCATAAGGTATACGTTTCCGCCTGAAATCTTTCCGATAAAGTTTGCAATCAAAGTAAGGATTCCAGTCTGTTCAAGACCGCATACAACGATGAACAGACCGATAAAGAAAAGCAGAGTCGGAACATCAACTTTGCTCATAATTTCTTTAACGTGTTTTCCAGCAGCAATAATTGTGATTACGGCAATTCCAAGTCCAATTGTTGCTACAGTAAGATGAGTAGCCGCATGGCTTACAAGAAGAACTACTGCAAGCGCAAAAATCAAACTGCTTACAACAAAACCTTTTTTATCTGTAATTGCAGATTCCGGAGACGGAAATTTTGAAGTATCAATATTTTCGCCACTTGAAACAAAGAACTTGCGGCACGCAAAATAGAAATATGCAACTGTAAATACAAGCGCAACAGCAGCAATGGCACCAGTGTTAACAACAAAGTCTGCAAAAGAAAATCCGAAAGATGTTCCAACGATGATGTTCGGCGGGTCACCGCACATTGTAGCAGAACCGCCTAAGTTAGCGCAGAAAATTTCTGCAAGAATCATCGGAACCGGATTGAATTTTAAAAGTGAAGAAAGTTCAACAGTTACTGCTGCAAGGAACAGGATTACTGTAATACTGTCGATGAACATTGCAAGTACAAACGACATGAACATAAAAGTGATGAAAATAGGAATAACCTTGTATTTAACGGCTTTTGCAAGGCACATGCACAGCCAGCGGAAAAATCCTACGCGTGCCATACCTTCTACCATGACCATCATTCCGGCAATAAAAAGAATTGTTGCCCAGTTAATACCCTTAGATTCTGACTCGCCTACTGCATACCAGAATTCTTTCGTAAAGAATGTATGAAGGCTTAAAGTTTCTTTTATTGCCTCAAGCCCGTTATAATTCCTTCCAAAAAAATGATTATCAACCTGCATTCCAAATCCGAATACAAGAAGAAGTGTAAGCGCACCACAGCACAAGGTAACGTACTGTCGCGGGAAACGCTCCGTGATAATCAAACCAAACATAACAAGAAAGATTGCCACAGCCAGAATCTGAGAGACCATCATTCACCTTCTTATCTGAGAGTTTAAAAAAGGACAACAAATGTTAAACATCGTTGTCCTCTCACGGCAAAAGTATATCGTTAAAAAAATTGATGTACAAGACGATTTGTAAACGTTTAGCCTCTAATCCGAAAACTGCTTTGTGTAGTTTCCCAGGGTTTCGCCGAATTCGGCGGTAATCTTCTTTTCGATTTCGCGGACAGCGCGCACTTTTGCTTCAGAATAGGAAGTGTGGCTTTCGCGGCCGCTGATTGCAAACGGAAGTACGTTTCTTCCTGTTACAGTATCAGTCAGATAGCTGTCCAGCGAATAGCGGCAGCGCACGTTTGTATTGTCTGAAGTTTTTGATTCTTCAAACGAAACCTTGCCGGAAATCATGTATCTTGCGCCCGGATTAAAAGTCGTCTTAAAGCCGATTCCCTTAAGGACGCCGGCAAAAGCCTGTGCAAAGCGGCCGTCTACATCATTTTCAATTATAACGCAGACAGGAATTGCATTTGCTATTTCCATTGCCCTTACGTGCAGTTTCTTTGGCGAAATCATATCTCCCTTTACAGCCTCTGCCGAAGCAGGACTTATTACAGAAAGGCGAGAATAATATTCTTCATTCTTTTCTGCAACTTCAACGGCAAAATCACAGAAGGCATACGAATCGATTGTATTTTCGTTTATTCCGGCAGTCATCCTGTTAATAGAAGCTATGTTTGCACGGATTAAATCTGTATACAGTGACGCAGCCTTTGATTTTTCCATTACGGCAATTGCGTACCAGGTTGAATTCTTTTCGTCATTCCAGAATTCCTTTACTTCAATACCGATAAGATCATCGGCATTTACATAGCGCAGAACCTGCTGGTCAAATTCCGCAAGCTGAGCTGTAGCAACAGTTCCGTCCTTGCGCGCCTGAATCATGCGGGTGGAAGCCTTTTCCGTAGAGTCAATCTTCTGCCTGAAAACAGCCGCAACGCCCTGTACTGCCTTTACTTCGGCAGTTGAGCGGTCACGTGCATTTCCTACAGCCGCAATATATGTTCCGGACGGATATACAGACGACGGAACATTTACCCATGCAGGCATTGGAACCGACTTACCGGCCTTTGCCTTGCTGGCTGCTTTTGCCGGTTTTGCGCCACATACAGATACAGCGAGCGCAGCCAGCATCAATACGCTGATTATTTTTTTCTTAAGCATGATGACACCACCAATGTAGGCTTTCCAGCCTTAACCTGAATGTCAGAAAAGTTTTCCTGACGTACAATTTCAGTGTTCTTAAAATATGTTACACGAACTGAATATGTTCCCGGCTCTACTGTAAATCCTGTTCCGCTTGCAATACGCGGGAAATAGATTCCCTGGCGCAAATCAGCAGTTTCAGATTTATCAATAAGGTCTATTACATTTTCAGCACCGTGGAACAACGCAATGTATGTAGCCTGGGCAGAAATAGCAACAGGACCGCTTCCATTTTCTGCAATTTTCTTGGCAGCAACCATACCGCCTGTTGCAGAAAGCAGGGCAGCAGATTTCTTTGTAATGCTGCGGATCATACTTCGGGTAAAAGCTTTGTTTGCCTTAAGGCGGACATCCTTTGAAAGAGCCTGGTCAAAATCTTCTATAACAACAGTCTGTTTCTTTTCGCCGTTATCAAGTTCGGCAACAACCGCTGTTACAACAGGATCCTGAGCAGAATATTCCGGCCATACAAACTTTACCTTAAACAGAATAGGAGCCGCTCCGTCAATCGGCAGGTAAAAAGGAAGAACACGCGGAGTTTCAAATTTTGCCTCGTGACGCTGACCGATAAAATCAGAAAGTGCAAGTACATCAAGACGGCCTTTTCCAGACGGAATTTTTACATCTTCAGAAAGGTCAATCTTACTTCCCAAAGTAGAAACAACCTTTGCATCAACTTCGGCACTGCTGCGGTCACCGTTAGCAGTATACAGAAGCAGCGAAAGATATCTGAGCAATGCAGAATCCTGATAAAGATCCTTCATCGTAGGCCTTTTAGGCGTTTCAGACTTATACTGCGTAAGATCAAGACCAAGGGAGCCCGCAGATTTATTAAGGCTTTCTCCGTCTTCCTTAGACACAGTTTCATTAAGAATTATTTCGCCATATTTCTGGAGATATTCATTTTCCTTCATTGCACCCCTGTTCAGTTCAACAAGGGCATTTTCCATATCTCCAAGCTTTAAGAAATCCAGGGCCTTTATAGAGTTTATAAGAAGATACTCATAAACGTTCCCACCGTATTCTGCAATATTTTCGTTGAACATTGCAGCACCGGTTTCGCGCGAAATGCTCTTTGTAAAGGCTTCAGTCATAAGGGCATCTGTTTCATCCAGAACCCTTATTGATTCCTTGTAGTCTTCGTTCATGTAGCAGAGCATACCGATATCAAGATTATCTTTTATATCCCGGTTATCCTTGTTACGCCCGCGAAGCATGGAAATACAGGTACTGTAATTTTCTTCTTCAAAAGCTTTGTTGTAAGCCTTTTCGTTATATTTCATGCGCTTGTACGGACTTCCGTCTGTATCAAGACAGGAATTTGTAGCACATGAAAACAATACCAGAGAAGTTAAAACTATAAATAAAGGAAAAAGAACTCTCTTCATAATAACATGCACCTCAGATTACAGCTTTACTTTCTTCTGCTTAAAGTACTTGCGTACAGGAGCGTCTTCGTTGTCTCCACTCCAGATAATTCTGTGAGACTGAAGATCCATAAGCTGTACTGTTACGTAGTATGTACGGATAGATTCCTTTGCATTCTGCTGAACGATTGTCTTTACACTTCCAATAAGCATAAAGTCTGCACCTTCTTCTTCGTCAATTGCCTTTGCAGTTTCTTCTGAAGAATGGTCTGCCTGCTGTGCAACTTCTTCGCGAAGTTCGTCGCGTTCAGACTTGTCTGCAACGAATTCAAGTACGCCTGTCTTAATAATTGCAGTCTGCATGCGCTTTGAAATGATTTTTGTATCAATTCGTTCTACGCTTTCATTCTTGATTGTTCCAAGAACTACAACCGGTGCGCGTCCGTTCTTTTCTTCGAACTTTGCAACACGTGGTGACTGAATACAGTCATTGATAAGGGCTTCGCAAACAACCTTTACGTCGTTTTCGTTCCAGTAACCGTTAAGGTCAATAACTTCATCTTCAGAAAGTCTTTTTACCTTTCCGGCAGCCATAACGGAAGTTACAGCCATTGCAAATAAACATATAATTGCAGCAATTTTTTTCATCATTTTCTCCTATTAGCCTTAATTTTTTTTACAAAGTTTTTCCCAGTCTGCTGCTGAGATTACATACAGCGCAAACCCTTTATACCGGCAGTTTTCCAATTCTTCTTCTGAATCAGAAATCTGCTGCCAGAAAACCATACGCCGCTCAAGGGCTGAAACAATAACGGCAGAAGATGCCTCTTTACCGCATTCCTTCTTAAGCCTTGCGACAGCCATTGAAACAGCCTTTGTTTCCGCAGCCCTTAAAGAACCGGTCATATCCGCATCTTCCGAAACGCCCAGAAAGAACAAATCTGTCTTTGCAAGCTTGAATTTCTTTCTTAAAAGCGATTCATTGTGCTCATCAGTGTATTTCCAGAGCCATTTAGGTTCTGCACTTACGCCTTCTTCACTTCCCAACCAGTCAACAATTACCGGTTCAGCAACAAGAGCCGGAACTGCCATGGCCAGAATTAGAAAAATGCAGCTTAATTTCTTTCTAATAAACATATCATCCAAAAACGAAAAAAAGGGGATGCCCGACAAAGAATCAGACAGTCCCCCTTTTTAAGTCTAGTTAAGACTATTCTTCATCAAGCCATGAATAATCTGCATCTGCTCCGTCTTCTACAAGAGCATCTGTACCGTTACCGCCAATAGCTCCTTCGCGTGCAGACTTAGCAATATTCTTTGCAATTTCCTTAGAGTTTGCAGCATCTGCTTCAATTCCAAGACCAGATGCATTCTTAAGCATAAATTCACTTACTTCTGCGTTAAGTCCTGGATCTCCAAGGGAAGCCTTAACCTGCTTGTCCCAAGCATCCTTGTCCATTGAGTAAACTACATAGTACTGGTAGTAAACGTCAGCATTAGACATGTCTTTCTTAATCTTCTGCTTTGGATTTTTTGGAGCTGCATACTTAACCCAGAATGTAGCTTCTTTTACCATACCAGAAAGGCGAACCTTAGAACTGATGCTGAGCTTGTCTGCAAGCTGCTTTTTAACATCTGCTGTACCTCCCTGATACATTGCGTTTACTTCGCGTTCTACAATACGACTCATAGATGTAGCAATTTCTGCCTGCATGTCTACTGTATCTGTCCAGTGCTGAAGGAAATCAAGATCTGGTCCTTTATTTGTAAAGAAGAATACCTGTCTGTCTTTCAAGCCAAGAGCCTTAGAGATTCCGCGTGTATCCTGCTTAAGAGCAGCCGATACCCATTTAGGGTAACCTACACCCTCTTCAATTCCAGGAAAATCAAGGACCATCTTTGTTGTCTGCTTCAGTGTCTTTGCCTTGCTTTTTGCCGAAGCTGTAAAACCAGCCAATGCTGCGACCATCATGGTCATCGCAACAATTTTGTTCAATTTCATAATCTACACTCCTATGAACTGCATTCACCTCTATGGACGGTGTAATAAGTTAAGTATACTCCCCTAAATAGCACATCCGCAAGTTTTTTTTACTTTTATGAGATTATTTTTATGCAGTTGAAATGAACGTATTTTAAGCGCGGAAATGCCGGTTTATTGCAGAACCATCTGGTCGTTTGCCAGTTCCCTATTCTTTATTGCGCGAAAGCGTTCTACAATATCATCCATGGTAAGTCCGGTCTTTTCCTTACCGTTTATATCCAGAATGATTTCGCCTGCATCCATCATAAGGAGCCTGTTACCGTATTCAAGTGCGTGCTTCATATTGTGGGTAATCATCATTACGGTAAGCCCGTATTCGTCCGCAAACTTACGAGTAAGCCGCATTATTGCATCTGCATTAGAAGGATCCAGCGCCGCCGTATGTTCATCCAGCAAAAGAAGCGAAGGCTTGGACATCACAGCCATAAGCAGCGTAAGAGCCTGTCGCTGCCCCCCGCTGAACTGGCTTACATTGTCGTTCATGCGGGATTCAAGCCCCATGCCCAGAACCTTAAGCTGTTCCCTGAAATATGCGCGCATCTTTCCGTTCAAACTTATACGCAGCCCTTTCCAGCCTTTTTTGCTGCATATCATCATGTTGTCTTCAAGACTCATTTTTCCGGCTGTTCCCAAAAGCGGATTCTGAAAAATTCGCCCGATGTAGCGCGCCCTTTTATATTCCCGGTCAAAAGTAATTTCGCGCTTTTCTTCATCAAGATAGATGTGTCCACTGGTAGGAAAAATTGTTCCGGCAATTGCATTGTAAAGAGTAGATTTTCCAGCACCGTTAGAACCGATTACCGTAATAAAATCACCTCTGTTTATCTTAAGGTTAATATTTTTAAGCGCATGATTTTCGTCAGCAGTTCCCCGGTTAAAAATCACGTCAAGATTTTCAATAGTAATCATTATTCACCGTCCTTTGGGAAGCCCTGTTTTGCCGGCCTCATAAAATGATTTTTAAGAGAAACTTTTCCCTGCATGTTTGAAATCACAAGACAAAGAATGATTAAAAGCCCTGTAATAAGCTTAAGATCGTTCGGCGTAAGATTTATAAAATGACCGTATTTTCGCGCAACCAGCATAAGGGCGCGGTAAAGAATGGAACCAAGAAGAACTCGCAGAGTCTGCCATCCGATTTTATTTGAACGGATAATAAATTCACCCAGCATAAGGGAAGCAAGTCCGCTTACAATAACGCCGGTTCCGCTTCCTACATCGGCAAAACCGTTGTACATTGCAACAAAGGCCCCCGCAAGCGAAGCAAGCCCGTCTCCAAAACAAACGCCGATTCCGCGCACCAGCTGAGGATTAACGCCCTGACTTATAACCATCTGTTCATTAGAACCAAGCGCACCCATGGTAAGTCCTAAATCTGTATGAAAGAACAAATCCAAAAGAAATTTAAGCAGGATTACAAAAATCAAAAGGAACACAAGAATCCCAGTTTCAGACGGCAGCATAGGAAAATTGCTTTCAAAGAAAGCCGTAATCGCAGAAAAAGGAGTCTTTATACGTAAAAACGAAATATTTGCCCGGTTTCCCATAATACGCAGGTTCACCGAATAAAGCATAGTCATCATAAGGATTCCGGCAAGAAGATCAGGAATGCGCAGTTTTGTATAAAGAAGTGTTGTACAAAGCCCTACAAGGCATCCGCACAAAAACACAAGAGGAAGGGCAAGCGCCGCCGGCACCCCAGCCATAAGGCAGACCGCTAGAATACAGCCACCCATCGGAAATGCACCGTCCACCGACATGTCACAGAAATTCAAAGTCCTGAAAGAGATGAAAACTCCCAGAACCATGATGCCATATATCAAACCTTCGATAATAATTGTTTCAATCATATGAAGGTATAATAGCTAAAATGTCGGGTTTGATAAACTGGAAAATGACAAGAGCAGAAATTATATTATTTTCCCGAGCGCAACCGCCACAAGTGGCGGTCGGGTGTTCCGCAGTTCCGCTTTCGCTCCAGCCTCTTCACTCAGCCGGGCTCCGTAAACTCCGCCCTCCTTCGCTCCAGTGGCCCGCTTCGCGGCTGCTCCATACCCTTGCGCATTTTTTTATCGAAGCACTAGTTAGTGTCTACGTTACGTACAACACGAAAACCAACGTCGGCGTACCTTCTATTCAAATTGTCAATATTCGATTTTCTATTCACAGTACAACCATCGCACTCATTGGTATGATCGCCACCTCGGCAGCAGACCTTACCTGTTGTGTCGTTAAAACACATTTCTTCAACATTTCCGCTCATGTCGCCAATGCCTAGTGAGTTCATAGTTTTATCCTTTACTTCGTGAGTTCTATAGTCACTATTTCCAAAATACCATGCAACCTCATCAATATCATTGCTTCCGCTGTAGGTTGTCTGATTATCTGGAATTCCGTTGTTTCCGCCTCGTGCAATGTATTCCCATTCGGCTTCTGTTGGCAGCCGGTATCCGTTGGCATACTTATTAACAGTTACATTCCACCCAATATTTTCAGGTGCGCCGTATTTACCGTTAGCCTCAGCAATACCATTCCATAATGCAGGGTCTGTTGCACCCCTTATCTGATAAACAGGAGTAAGGTTTTCTACTAATGAACGCAGATTACAGTAAACTACCACGTCATAAAAGCTCACAAAATATGCCGGATAATTATCGCCAACTCCTCTGTCGCTGTATGGTTGTGAACTACAATATAAACAATATGTTGAATACTCTTTCTGCGTTACTTCGTGGTCGCATACGAAAAGATTATTAATTTCTAAATCATTTCCCGTAAACACACTGCTGCCTTCAATCTTTTTCCCTACAGTTGCACCCTTTGTATACACAAATTCAAACGGTATTTTCAAGGCAACCCCGGCTGTGCAATACATAGCTCTTCCCTTGTTACCTAAACCATCAAAACTAGTTATATAAAACCTGTAGAATTGTTTTGAAGAATCCACTGTGAAACTCTTTTCAGTTGTCCCTTTTGCAACACTTACGGCAGAACTTACTGCACTGTCGCTTGTTCCATCATTTGAAACATAGGTAATTTCAACATGATCATAATCTGCATCTGCAGGTTCCGTATAGTACAGGGTAATTACCGAATTTTTGTAAACAGCATTTGTTATCATTGCTTTTCCAGGTGCCGTAAAATCAAACTGGTCAATTGTAATCTGCTCAATTTCTTCGCGCCCTGCCTCATCAATGGCTGCTACTGTATATTCACCGTTTGAGGTTTCGTCAGTTGCCGAAATATCAAAAGTCCATTTTTTATTGTCTGCCGGGTCTACAGTTGCGGCGATTGCCGACGTGTCTGCCAGCAGTGCCTTTGCATTAACAGAACCATTCTTTTTCCATACAACACGGCTTACCTTACTTTCACTTGAAATGCTCGCTGCTACCGTTAACTTTGTTTTGCTCCTTGCGCCTGTATAGCCGTTTTCATGCGGTACATTTGCCGTAAGTACAATTTTCATTACCTCCCCGGCCGCAGGTTTTGCAACTGTTGCCACGCCTGTACTCTTGTTTCCGCTAGTATCAAAAGTTTTTACCGTAAACGTATATTCAGTGCCGTTTGTAAGCCCGTTTACATAGCAGCCACCAGCGCCTTTTCCCACCATCATTGTTTTTTCATTCATAGCCGGCAGTAATACCCTGTTTATTGCACCCGTTCCGCTGTAAGTCACTTCATAGCCGTAAACATCTTCATCTGCCGCCTCTGTCCATGTAAGAAGCACACGACTGTCTTTTGCAGCGGCAACAAAGTTTGTTACGTCTGCAGGAGCAGTCTCATCAGCTTTTTCCACAGGAACTTTTGTTTCCACTGTTGATATTAAAGGCAGTATCTTTTCTACTTCTTGCGTACATGACGCAAGCCCAAATAAAATTGACGCACCCATAACAAGCACTGCATGTTTAACACACTGTTTCACCCTATACTTTCTCCTCGTGAATGAATTTAAAATATAAAAGCCCATCTATCGCGATTCCTTGAACATTCCAATAAATGAGCCCGATTCCAATAATTAAATGATTTTTCTGAAAAGACAGTTATAGATATTTGACGATTCTGAACTAATGCAGACAAATCGTCGTAAAGGAAGGAATTTTTCATGTTAATCTCACCGATGATTTTAGTTTAGCAGAAACCTACCGCTTTACTCAATAACCCCAATATTTTCAAATTTTTTTTCCACCTATAATTTTATTTTGTATCTATTTTTCCTGCCCAGTATTATATTTACAGTATGAGCAAAGAATTTTTTAAGGATGCGCAGAGGTTGCTGCTTGTTGTTTTTGGCGGCGCACTTATGGCGGTAAACATAAATACTTTCGTACATTCGGCGAATCTTTTTCCGGGGGGATTTTCCGGGCTGGCGCTTCTGGTGCAGGAAATCTTTTATGTATTTTTTAAAATCAAGCTGCCGTATTCCGTACTGACATATCTCTTTAATATTTTTCCAGTAATTATCGGCTTTCGGTTTATAGGCAAAAAGTTTACGCTTTATTCTATTGTAATGATTTTTGTAAGCGGTATCCTTACAGACGTCATACCGGGCTTAAACCTTACTGACGACATGATTCTGTGCGCTGTGTTCGGCGGAATCCTGAATGCGGTATCAATCAGTCTGTGCCTGTTTGCGGGCAGTTCTTCCGGCGGTACGGATTTTATAGCAATTTTCCTTGCCGAAAAAACCGGTAAGTCTGCATGGAACTATATTCTTGCAGGAAATGTCTGCATCCTTCTTACAGCAGGAATTCTGTTCGGCTGGACGGCTGCGCTCTATTCAATAATCTTCCAGTATGTTTCTACGCAGGCAATCAATCTGATGTACAAAAAGTACGCAAAAACCACGCTCCTCATCATTACAGACAACGATGAAGAGATTTATCACGTAATAAAAAACCGTACCAACCACGATGCAACTGTATTTGACGGAAAGGGCTGCTTCCGAGGAGCTCATCACAAACTGCTTTACACTGTCGTGTCTTCGCAGGAATCAGGTGCGCTGGAAAAAGCCATAAGGGAAGCTGATCCAAATGCGTTCATAAACGTAATTCAATCAAAGGAAATTATAGGACGTTTCTTCAAGCGGTCAAATGATTAAGTGTACCTGAAATGCCGGGTTAATATATTCTGAAATAAAAAACCCGGCTTTCTGGCTATCTTCCAAACAAAAACTAGCGGGAAAGCTTTCTGTAAACTGTGCGTTTTGGAACACCGGCTTCTTCGCCAAATTGTTCTTTCTTCCATTCTGCGTATTCAGACCAGTTTCCTTCAAAGAAGCGGACTTCTGAATTGTTTTCGAATGCAAGAATGTGTGTACAGATGCGGTCCAGGAACCAGCGGTCGTGGCTTACAACCATTGCACAGCCGGCAAAGTCTTCAAGGGCTTCTTCAAGCGCGCGCACTGTCTGAACGTCCAGGTCGTTGGTAGGTTCGTCGAATAAAAGAACATTTCCAGCTTCCTTAAGCATCATACCAAGGTTCAAACGGTTCTTTTCACCACCGGAAAGAACGCTTACCTTTTTGTTCTGGTCAGGACCGGCAAAGTTGAACCATCCACAGTATGCGTGCGCATTAACTTCGCGAACACCGCCTTCAAGGGCACGACCCTTTTCGTCAACGGCACCAAGCTTAATCATGTCAGCGCCGCCGCCAAGCGTTTCGTAAACAGTTTTATTTTCATCAAGACCGGTACGCATCTGGTCTACATAAACTAGTTTTACAGTTGAACCGATTTTAATTTCACCGCTGTCCGGCTTTTCTCCGCCAGGAAGACCAGCCGCATCAACAATAAGCTTGAACAATGTTGTTTTACCGGCACCGTTAGGACCAACAATACCAACAATAGCACCAGCCGGAATGTGAACATTCAGCTTGTCAAACAGAAGCTTATCGCCAAATGATTTTGTAAGGTTTTCAATATCAATAACCTGGTTACCAAGACGAGGACCAGCAGGGATAGAAATCTGTGTGTCCTTAAGCTGCTGTTTTGCGCCCTGGCTCATAAGTTCGTTGTAGCGTGTAATGTGTTCCTTGTGCTTTGCCTGACGTCCTTTTGCACCCATGTGAATCCAGTCCAATTCGCGCTGAATTTCTTTCTGGCGGTTAGATTCAGATTTGTTTTCAAGGCGCATGCGTTCTGCCTTCTGTTCAAGCCAGCTTGAATAGTTACCCTTAAACGGATAGCCTTCGCCGCGGTCAAGTTCCAGAATCCAGCCGGCAACTTCGTCAAGGAAGTAACGGTCGTGAGTTACGGCAATTACAGTTCCTGGATAGTCGTGAAGGTGTTTTTCAAGCCATGCAACTGTTTCTGCATCAAGGTGGTTAGTAGGTTCGTCAAGAAGAAGAATGTCCGGTTTCTGAAGAAGAAGGCGGCACAAAGCAACACGGCGGCGTTCACCTCCAGAAAGTACGTCTACAACCTGATCTGCCGGAGGACAGCGGAGTGCATCCATAGCAAGTTCAAGATTGTTGTCCAGGTTCCATGCATCCAGCGCATCCAGTTTTTCCTGAACTTCACCCTGACGGGCACAAAGCTTGTCGATATCTGCATCCGGGTCACCAAATGCTTCATTAATCTGATCAAATTCTGCAAGAAGGTCAGTAATTTCTTTTACGCCTTCTTTTACTGTTTCCATTACAGTTTTACCCGGTGTAAGTTCCGGTTCCTGTTCAAGGTAACCGATTGTAAAGCCAGGAGCTAAAGTTGTTTCTCCACTAAAATCTGTATCTTTTCCGGCAAGAATCTTAAAAAGGCTTGATTTACCGGAACCGTTAGGTCCGATTACGCCGATTTTTGCACCGTAATAATAAGAAATACTCACGTCCTTAAGAACGACCTTTGTTCCATAAGCACGGGTAACACGATCCATAGTATAAATAATCTTCTTATCATCAAAAGTTTTAGCCATGAAAATTCCTTTAGTATAAAAATTGTGCGCTCGATAAATCTCGCGAGCCGTTTTATCGATGAACCTAAAACAACCCTTTCGGCTTGTTTTTTAACGGTTCTTCGATTATAGGCATATCGTCGAATGTCTTTGCCATACAAATAATGTAACATGAAAAACGGATTTTTTTCTATAGCGAAAAACTAGGGCGCATTTTTATTTAATTGCTCTTTGCCGTAAAATATCCCGGAGAATCCGTGCTGTCTATGCAGGCATAGGTCTTATCAACATTGCTGGCATTATATTCTGTTCCTGCGCCGCCTTTTAATTTTGCACAGCCTGTAAACATATCAGACGAAGCCAAAGCACTGGATACATCAAAACGTGATGAAGCATAAATTTTTGTAAGTTCTGTACAGTCTTTGAACATTTCTTCTGTAATATCTACTCTGTTGGTATCAAAACTGCTTAAATCAAGGGTTGTAAGAGCCTCACATTCCAGGAACATCTTTTTCATACTGGTAACATTGCGGGTACTAAACTGGCTTAAATCAACATTTTTAAGGGATTTGCATTTTCCAAACATACCGTACATATCAGTTACACAGTTGGTATTAAAATTTCTCAAATCAAGATTTTCAATTACCTCACAGCTTGCAAACATGGCATTCATATCCGTTACCTCCGCAGTTCTAAATATGCTTAAATCAAGAGCTTCAAGAACATGGCACCGGCGGAACATCTGCTTCATATCTGTAACTTTTTCAGTATTGAACCTGCTTACATCAAGGTGTTTAACTGCATTGCATTCATTAAACATAAGGCTCATATCTGTTACGTTAGCTGTATCAAAATTGCCTACTTCGATTATTTCAAGGGTCTTGCATTCATTAAACATGGAACCCATATTAGTCACGCTGCCGGTATGGAATCCGCCTACATTAACATTTTCAAGCACACAGCATCCTGAAAACATGGAGTTCATATAGGTTACTTTGCCAGTGTCAAACTTTTCCGCATCAAGGTCTATAGATTTAAGGGCCTTGCATTCCAAAAACATGCAGGACATATTTTCTACATTTGAAGTTTCAAAACTTCCTAAATCAAGCGATTCAAGAGCACTGCATGATGCAAACATACAGTTCATATCAGTTACGGCGCCTGTTGCAAATTTGCCTGTATCAAGAGCTTTTACAGCAGCACAGTCTTTGAACATGCATTCCATATTTGTTACCTTTGCAGTATCAAACTTACTTACATCAATGGCGTTAAGGACACTGCACCCTTCAAACATGTAGGCCATATCAGTTACATTGTCAGTTTCAAAGCGACTTACATCAACAGATTTAAGTACATTACAGCCTTTAAACATGCTGCTCATATCCGTCACGCTTGAAGTGTCAAATTTAGTTACATCAACTGCCGTAAGGGCTTCGCAGCCTTCAAACATGCTTTTCATGCTAGTCAGCTTTCTTGTATCAAAATCATTTGTATAGATAGAAAACAGTTTGGTCATATTGCAGAAAAGCCTGTTTTCACTGTCAGACGAGCGAAGGCTCATGCTCTTTCCTGGCACAGCATAATAAAAGAGAGTTGTTTTTTCTGAATCATACCAGAGCGGAATTTCTGTTCCGGCTGCATCAAGGTAGTTTTCTGCACTTTCCGGTTTTTCTGCGGCCCTGTCAAACTTTGTAACTGTGCTTTCATCTCCGCTTCCGCATAAAGCCACAAACATATCATTAATTGCAGAGCAGTCCTTTAAGGGAATTGTTACCGCCCACTTTGCGTAAAGAGTAATGTCGTCTGTAATTGCAGTGTTAAAATCAAACGGCGTATCAGAAAGAGTTGTTCCGTCATCTTCGGAAAGATACCAGTTTTCAAAAGTGAACTCTTCTTCCATCGTTGCCGTTTTTTCTGGAACTTCCGGTTTTTCTGCCTTTCCCTTGTGTCTTACAATCTGGCTTACGATTTCAGTTCCGCCGTTTGTTTCAAATGTTACAGTATGAGTTATAAGGCTTTCCTGGTATTCCTGAAACAAAATATATTTAGCAATAAGCGAATCATCATCAGAGCCTGCATTACATGAGGCAAAACCAAATACAAATGCCGCACCCAGTACGAGCGATGCAATCTTTGAAAAAACTTTCATTCTTTCTCTCCTAATAAAAATCCACATTTACAAAACCATGTTATGTTACATTTATAAATAGTAAACCCCGAATACCGTAAAAACAAGAGAAAAAGTAAAATTTCACTTGTTACTATTTATAGAAACATGGTATAATATCCCCATCAGGAGGCGTGATAAATCATGAAAAAATCACTTATTCTTTTTGCCGGGATTGTTGCGGCTGTTTCAATGTTTTCCGGCTGTTCTAAAAAAAATGGTAGTTCAGAAAAAACTGTAAAGATCGGTATTGCAAAAATCGTACAGCATGTTGCACTTGATGACGTTGAACGCGGCGTAATGGACGCAATTAAAGACGCCGGAATCAAGGCAAAGTATGACCTTCAGAATGCAAACGGCGACGTAAACACTGCAAACCAGATTGCCGTTCAGTTCAAGGATGAAAAAGTTGACGTTGCAGTTGGAATTGCAACTCCTATTGCAATTGCTCTTGCAAACACATTAAAGGAAACACCAGTTGTTTTTGGTACTGTAACAGATCCTCTTGGAGCCGGACTTGTTACAACTCTTGAACACGGAGAAAAAAACGTAACCGGTATGAGCGACGAACTTCCTTCTGTTCAGCATATCAAGCTTTTTAAGGAAATTGCAGGAATTAAAACCCTCGGTTACATCTATACATCAAATGAAGACAATTCGCTTTCTAGCCTTGAACTTATAAAGAAAGGCTGCGCACAGGCCGGACTTGAACTGGTTACTCAGTCAATTTCTACATCATCAGAAGTAAAGCAGGCTGCAGAATCAATTGTTGACCGCGTAGATGGTATCTATCTTACAACAGACAATACTGTGTTCAGCGCCCTTCCAAGCCTTGTTACTGTGTTCAATAAGGCTAAAAAGCCGGTTTTCAGCGGTGACGTTACAGGCGCAAAGGAAGGCGGCTGCTTTATGGCAAGCGGCTTTAACTATTACAAGGCCGGCCGCGCAACAGGCGAAATCGTTGTGCAGATTCTTAAAGGTGCAAACCCGTCAGAAATCCCAGTCCGCTTCATGACAAAGCCTGAAGATTCTGACCTTCTGTTCGACCTTGATGCCGCAGCCAACTGCGGAATCAAAATCCCGTCAGAATACCTTTCAAAAGCAACATACATAATTTCCGGCGGAAAATTGCAGGAGAAATAGGATAAAGCGGGGAAAATTTATCCGTTGTCGCGTTGACATTATCCAAAATTTCTTCTATAACAAATCCAATGGACGAAGGCGTCATACCTATAGGTGTATTGTGCACTTATAGGTATGACGCCTTTTTTTATTGACGATTCTTTATCTTGGGGGTTACGTAAAATCGTTTTTTCAGAACGGTTTTACTATTTTCATTATGTGTGGATTTGTAGGAGCATTCGATTTATCAAGCGGAAGTCAGCCGATTGCAGACGGGCTTAAAGAAGAACTGAGGGCTCAGGTTCTTGCAATGAGCAAGAAAATCAGACATCGAGGACCGGACTGGAGCGGCGTATACACAGGAAACAACGCCATACTCAGCCATGAACGACTCAGCATCGTAGACCCTCTCAGCGGAAAACAGCCACTGGTAAGCGATGACGAAAAAATCATCCTTGCTGCAAACGGAGAAATCTACAACCACAAAGAACTGCGCGAAAATTTTAAAGGATCCTATAATTTCAAAACAGGCAGCGACTGCGAAGTCATCATTCCTCTTTATAAAAAATACCGCGAATCCGGAAACTTTGCAGAAATGATTGAACAGCTTTCAGGAATTTTTGCATTTGCGCTCTACGATTCGGAACACGACACTTATCTTATTGCCCGCGACGAAATCGGCGTAATTCCGCTTTACCAGGGCTGGGACAAGGCAGGCCGATATTACGTTGCAAGCGAACTTAAAGCGCTAGAAGGCGACTGCGTAACTCTTGAAGAATTCCCTAACGGACATTACTTATATTCTGGGGAAAGCCTTCCCCTCGCTTCAGCCGGGGATGTTTCGACAAGCTCAACAACCCCGTCTTCCGCTACCCCTTCTCCTAGGGGCAACGCCCCTAAAACCCCAAAGCCGGTACGCTGGTACCGCCGCTCTTGGGAAAACTACGATTCAGTAAAAGACAACCCGCGCGCAACAAACGACAAGGGCGAAGTTGTAAACCCTGCCGTAATTGAAAAAGTAAAGACCGGGCTTGAAAACGCCGTGCGCGCCCAGCTCATGAGCGATGTTCCTTACGGAGTCCTTTTGAGCGGCGGACTGGACAGCTCAGTTATTGCGGCAATCACCCAGAAATATTCAAAGAAACGCGTAGAAACAGACAGCAAGGAAGAAGCATGGTGGCCAAAGCTTCACAGCTTTGCAGTAGGACTTGAAGGAAGCCCGGACCTTATTGCAGCAAAAAAAGCCGCAGACTACATTGGCACTGTTCATCACGAAGTTCACTTTACAATTCAGGAAGCACTGGACGCTCTTCCAGACGTAATCTATCACATTGAAACATATGACATTACTACAGTACGCGCTTCCACTCCAATGTACCTGCTTGCACGCGTAATCAAATCAATGGGAATTAAAATGGTACTTTCTGGCGAAGGAAGTGACGAACTTTTCGGCGGATACCTGTACTTCCACAAAGCTCCAAACGCAAAAGAATTCCACGAAGAACTTGTACGCAAGATGAGCAAACTTCACCTGTATGACTGTCTGCGCGCAAACAAATCGCTTATGGCATGGGGAGTAGAAGGACGCGTTCCTTTCCTTGATAAAGATTTTATTGATATTGCAATGAACCTGAACCCTTCTGATAAGATGAACATCAAGGTTTCTGAGCCTGTCGAAACCACCACAAAAAAAGGATTCGACAAAACTACTCACCAAAGAATTGAAAAATGGATTCTGCGCAAGGCATTTGAAGATATGCTCCCGGAAAACATCTGTTGGAGACAGAAAGAACAGTTCTCTGACGGCGTAGGCTACAACTGGATTGATACACTTAAGAAAATCACCGAAGAAAAAGTCAGCGACGCAGAATTTGCCCGCCGCGAAAGCCGCTTCCCTGTAAATCCTCCAAAAACAAAAGAGGAATACTACTACCGCGAAATCTACAGCAACCTCTTCCCAAGCGACAGCGCAGCCAAAGCCGTTCCACACGAAGCCGGCGTAGCCTGCTCTACAGCAAAAGCCCTTGAATGGGATGCCGCCTGGAAAAACATGGACGAACCATCCGGCCGCGCAATCGGCGGCGTCCACAACGATGCGTATAAAAACTAAGCAGTAGAATATAACCGTTGCCGTTTATGGCAGTCTGTTTCCCGCTGACAGATAAAGTTCGTACCATTCTTTGCGGGACAGTTCTATGCCGGCGGCTTGGGCGGATTCGCGGATGCGGTCTGATTTTGTTGTACCGATTACGGCCTGGGTTTTTCCCGGATAGCGCAGAATCCAGGCAAGTGCGACTGCTGCTGCGCTTACGCCTTTTTCGCCGGCAATACGGTAAAGGACTTCATTCAGTTTTGGGAAGCGATTGTTATTCAAGTATACACCTTCAAAAAAGCCGTACTGCATTGTTGACCAGGCCTGGATGGCAATATCATTCATCCTACAGTATTCAAGGATTCCGCCGTCACGCATAACAGAGCCATCCCACTTCATGTTCACCTGAAATCCTGCATCCAGCATTGGTGTGTGGCACACAGAAAACTGAACCTGATTTGCACAGATTTTAAACGGCAGTTTTTTAGACAGATATTCCAGCATCATCGGATTACAGTTGGAAAAGCCGAAGTTGCGTACTTTTCCGCTTTTATGGAGAGTCGTAAACGCTTCTGCAATTTCTTCAGGTTCCATTAACGCGTCAGGTCTGTGAAGCAAAAGGGAATCAAGATGATCTGTCTTTAAGCGGGAAAGGCTTGCTTCTGCCGCAGACACAATGTAATCCCTTGAAAAGTCGTACCATGTCATTCCGTTTTCGCTGCGGATTCCGCACTTTGACTGAAGAAAAATCTTATCCCTTAATGACGGATTTTCCTGAAAGACATCGCCTAAAAGACTTTCTGCGCGACCGTCTGCATAGCAGTCTGCTGTGTCAAAAAAATTAATTCCAGTTTCCAGAGCTGTTTCGCAAAGTCCCTTAAGAGCGTCCTTACCCATGTCCGCAGTGCGCATCAGTCCCAAAATCACTGTTGAAACTGAATCTTCGCTCTGACCATATTTAAAATACTTCATAATTTTTCCTCAGTTAAACCCGTTGTAATTCTTCTAGCAACATACACAAACGGTGTATCGAGCAAACTTGTTACTATATAGATTACGTAGCAGGAAGCTGTAATTGCTGCAAGCTGGCTGAATGTATAGATTCCGTAGAATGCGCCAAAATTAAAAATAACGATATTTACAAACTGCGAAACCAAGGTCGAAAAATTATTGCGGAACCAAAGCATTTTTGAGCGGCTGCCTGTTTTTTTCTGTGTAAGATTCCACCATGCATGATAAAGCGAAACATCAATAGATTCAGAAACAACATACGCAACAAGGCTGGAAATAAGCATACGCGGAGTATTTGTAAAAAGTCCGTGTACAAAAGGACTTGCCCAATCGCCTTCTGCAGGAATGTAATGAACCCACATAAATGAAAGCATGATAAAACTAAGGCTTGTAAAGATTCCTGCAAGAACACCTTTCTGCGCATCCTTCTTACCGAAAACTTCGCTAAGAATATCAGTAGCAAGGAACGTGGCAGCAAAAAGCGTATTTCCTAATGTCTGCTCCATTCCAAATGCATTAACCAGAATCGTGACTTCAATATTTGCAAGAACCGTACAGATTCCAATCCACGCAAAAAGTCCGCCCTTTCCAAAAAACTTAAGGAACACCAGCGTTCCTCCAAACGAAATCAAAAGCGTAATAATTATTAAAAGTTCATTCATACAATACTCCTTTTAAATTAAAACAGACTCAAAGAGCGTAAAGCCTCTTCCTTATTAGAGAGCCCTTTGCTGAACCCGCTTTTCAGTTTTGCCCGACGGCAAAACTGACGACAGCGGTAAACCAGTTATTCTTTCAGATTAGTTAAACCCGCTGTCACTTTTTCCAGTAAACCGGCATAAAGAAAATTATCATTGTGTACAGTTCCAGACGGCCAGCAAGCATGGCAAAGCAGTACCACCACTTTACAAAATCTGGAAGAAAACCGTAATTAAACGAAGGTCCCAGCCTGCCGAATGCAGGTCCTACGTTTCCGACCATAGAAAAAGCAGCTGTAAGAGATGTAAGGATATCAAGGTTTCCAAGACAACCTACAAAAGTTGTTACCATAATCAGAGCCATGTACACAACCATAAAGGCAGCAACGTTAAACACAACATCTTTCCTGCCTGGATTATTATTCAATCGGATTGAAAAAACTCCATGAGGATGAAGCATTTTCTTCGTTTCGTTATTAACCTGCTTGTACAGAATTACCCAGCGCACAACCTTAATTCCACCGGCAGTAGAACCAGAACATCCGCCTGTAAAAAACAGCAGAAAGATAAAGAACTGAGCCGCCATAGGCCATGCAGTGTAATCAGCAGTTCCAAAACCTGTTGTCGTCAGTATTGCCGCAACCTGAAATCCCGAAACTTCAAGCGCCTTTGAAAAAGTACCGTACACAGGACGAATAAAGGCCGCAACGGCAAGAACAGAAACAATGAAAAATCCAATGTAAGCCTTAAACTCAGAGTTTTCCCGAATTTCGTTAAATTTTCCGGTAAAGGCATAATAGTAAAGGCTAAAGTTTATTCCCGCCAGCACCATAAAAACAGTAATTACAATATTTATTGCAGAAGAATTAAATCCGCCTATGCTTGCATTCAGTGAAGAAAATCCGCCGGTTCCTAGAGTAGAAAAGGCATGCATTATGGAATCTATTGTATCCATTCCGCAGATTCTTAAAAGAACCGCTTCAATTACAGTCATTACAAAATAAATCATCCACAGGATTTTTGCAGTCGTTGTAATTTTTGCAGTAACCTTTCCCTTTTCAGGGCCTGTTGTTTCTGCCTTTATAAGCTGGAATCCGCCCACTCCCAAAAGGGGAAGCAGCGCAACGGTAAGGGCAACAATTCCCATTCCACCCAGCCAGTGAGTCTGGCACCGCCACAGATTAACGCTTCTCGGAAGGCTTTCTACATCCGTAAGAATAGTACATCCTGTCGTAGAAAAACCGCTCACACTTTCAAAAACAGCGTCCGTAAACGATTTTATATAGTCGCCCGCATACAGCGGAATCATTCCAAAAAGGCTGATTGAAATCCACGCGCAGGCAACAACTACAAAAGTCGTCCTGATTTTAAGCTCAATTTTGCGTTTTCTAAAAAGCAGCGCAACAATTACAAAGAAAATCCAGCTGCACACCATAGGAATTACAAACGCAAGAATCGCCTGAGTTTCGCCGCAAGCAAGAGCAGTCACAATAGGAATCAACATGGTGCTGCCCACAATTGCTATGATTGCAGAAAGAATTCTTACAAGATTGATTGCAAACATAAAACCGTCCTATTCGTTTACATTACCGAACAGCCCCAGAATGCGGCGGCTTTCTTCTGAATCCGTAATGAGTACAAGATGATCTCCGGCGGCAAAAATTGTATTACCTCCGGCAATTTCGTATTCTTCTGCCCCGGAATGGCGGTCAAGAAGAACAAGATATTTTCCAGGTTCAGCAATGTCTTTAAGCATCTTTCCAATTACGCTGGAATTTTCCTTTACTTCACATTCAATGATTTCAAAATCACCGTTGGTAATTGTATGAACTTCCTTTACGGCATTACCGCGCATGTGACTCATTATGGAATCTACAATAACGTCACGCAAGGCAATGGAAACGTCAACGCCAAGCTTTGTAGCAATATCTGCAAAGGCCGAACTGTTTACCAAACTTATAGACTGCTTTACACCAAGAGATTCAAGGTAAGCGGCAACGACCATGTTAAGTTCGTGGTTATGCGTAGCACAGATTGCAAGGTCAAAGTCAGGAATATTTTCTTCACGCAGGAACGATTCATCTGTTGCATCGCCGCAAAGTACATTTGCATAAGGAAAGCGCTCGGAAGCAGCTTTTGCAAGTTCAGAATCCGTGTCGATTATTGCAATCTTCTGGCTCGGCTTTTTTCGCCCGATAAAATTAACGCCGAACGCCTTTTTCGGCTCATAAAGCTTGCTTGCAATCAAAGTACCGATTCTGCCCGCACCAACAATAGCAATCTTCTTTAAGTCCTTCTGCTCAGAGCCGCACAGTTCCAGAATGCGGCTTACGTCTTCCTTACTGCTTAAAACGCCGAGCATGCATCCCGCATTCATTACAGTAGGTCCAGACGGCAGCGAGGTTTTTCCGTCAATTTCTACGTAGCACACAAGCATGTGGATATCTGTAAGATTACGCAGTTCCATAAGAGTGTGCCCCGCAAGAGCACTTCCCTCAGAAACAGGAATTCTGGAAATCTGCATTTCTGAATTGTCAAAAGAAACGATATTGCTTACGGCACCGTTTTCTACAGCTTCTACAATTGCTTCTGCAGCCTCTACGTCCGGGTGAATCATATAGTCAATTCCGTACAGAGGACGGTGATTTTCAGGGAAATCGCCTGCGTGATTCTTTTTGGCAGCCGCAGTATTTACGTAGTACGCATAGTTACGAACACGCGCAATTTTAAGGATATCCGGGTAAAAAGCGTCTACCAGCGAACAGGTAATCATGTTTACTTCATCGCTGTCTGTAAGGCAGACAAGCGCATCTGCCTTGGCAATGCCGGCTTCCTCAAGGTTTTCAAGATTGTTTCCGTCCTGCGTAAGGACTGTGCAGTCAACCTGATCTGCAACATGCCGCGTAATTTCTTCGTTGTTATCTATTACCGTTACATTGTTTTTTTCGTTAACAAGAATCTTTGCCAACTGAACGCCGGTAAAGCCGGCTCCAACAATTACAACTCTCATCAGGACTCCTGTGCAAGCGGGCGTACAGAACCCGCGGTGTTTGATGGTAAGGCTTGAAATTTGCAGACAGCAGATATCAGTCTTCCATATCCTTTTCAATTTCTTCGCTTAGCTTTGAACGGCGGCCTTTAATCACAGTTAAAGAACTTACAACAGCAGCACAAACTACAGCAGCAACAACAGATTCCATTGCAGCACCCGGCATAAGAATTGCCATAAGTGCAAGATATCCCATTCCGTTCATTGCAGAAGTCATCTGTCCGTTTAGGAATACATACATTGAACCGATTACAAGGAACGAATGAATCAAGCTGGAAATAAAGGCAGAAAATGCCGCACTTACAGGCTTCGGCATATGCGGAATTCTAGAAATCAAATTAAAAAGAACAGCTGCGCTTACCCCGAACAGAAGCCTTGGCAGTACAGAACACAAAGGATTTAAGAAAAGCGGATCCAGAACACCGCTCGGATTTACAGCCGCATTCACAAGGCTTGTAAGTCCAAATACAATGGCAGTAACAACAGCTCCAGTTCCTTCTGCAAATATAGCCGCAAGAATAACAGGAACATGCATCAAAGTAAGTGACACAGCAGGAGAAATCTGAATATATCCAAGATGAATTCCTGGAATACCCATAAGGATAATAACCGCACTAAGGGCACCCGTAACAGCAAGCTTAACGTTCTTTCTCATATCAGGCATATGCCTCCAGGACTTTTTATAAAGGAACATTCCAAATCACTTAAAAAACGATTTTTAAATGCTCTTTGAAAATACTATCACATAGAAAATTAAACTTCAAATGATGAAAGCCCATGCAGCTCAAATTCATTTTGCATTTTTGCCATTCCGAACTTATAATTTTAAATATAGATATATGGTAAATCTGTTCACAATCCTGTTTATAATTTCAGGACTTGTAGTCATTTATAGCATTCTCTCTACGTTCAGGACGCGGCATAATTTTTCGCCATACCTTAGGGTTGCTTTAATCGGTGCCTTTTTTGTAATTGTCTGCCATATCTTCATATTAAACTCTGATGACCTCTTTATCGTAAAAATTGCATACACCTGTTTTTACCTGCTTATAGACGTACTGCTTTTTTCCCTTCTGGAATTTACAAAGCTTTATACGCGCTTCAAAAACAAGAACTTCATAATAAACACCATACTGCACGTTCTTATACTGATTGACTTTATATCTCTTGCGGTAAACTTTTTTACAAACCATGCATACATCCTTCTTCCAGGAACATACAATTTTGGACTGGAAGAATTTGTAATCTACAAGATAAGGATGTACACGCTTTTCCGGGTTCATCTTGTACTTTCCTATCTGTTTATTGCTCTCACTTTTGCTCTGCTTATTATACGAATCGTAAAGACTCCAAAGCTTTACAGAACGGCATACGCCTACATACTTATTTCGCTTTCCATATTGATTGCCGGCGACGCCCTTTGGGTATTCACCGAATTCCCGATTGACTTCTCCATAATCGCAATTGCAATAAGTGCAGTTCTGCTTGCCATGTATTCCAGCCGAATTACCCCTCAGCAGATTCTGTACCGCCAGCTGACCCAGGTTGCCCTTAACATGAACGACGGTGTTCGCGTTTTTGACCTTGACGGGGACTGCATATTTACAAACAGTGCAATGGAAGCCATACTCCAGAAGTACCGCGCTCTTGGACTTAACCCGGACGGTCCGTTCAATGCGCTGTACAGCGGTAACTCTTACAGAAAACTTAAGAACCTTCCGGACCGCGACTTTGATGAAGACGTTCAGAAACACGGATATGTTTACAGTTTCCACATTTCTACCCGCTGTCTTCGCGACGAGCACCAGAATTTTATGGGCGCATTTTTTATCGTTCATGACAAGACACAGGAAGTAAAAAAACTGCATCAGGAGCTTTACCTTGCTACCCATGACAACCTTACAAACCTGTACAATAAGGCCGGCTTCTGCGAACGCGTAAAGGAAAAACTGAACGAATACCCTGACGAAGAATATCTCATGATCTGCAGTGACATTGATAACTTCAAGATGATAAACGATAACTTCGGAAGAGAAGCCGGAGACACCCTGCTCATAAGGATTGCCGAAAAACTGAAGGACGAAGCAAAGGAAACAGACGTATACGGCCGAATCAACAATGACCGTTTCGGGCTCCTTATCAGAAAATGCGATTTTGACGAAACTGTTTTCATTACGCACTTAAATCAGATTAACTTCCTTAAGGAAGACATGATGTACCCGATTTTCTTCCACTTCGGCGTTTACGAAATTGAAAACATTGATATGAATGTTCCAACAATGATAGACAGGGCTTACCTAGCACTTGAAACAATCAAGAGAAACATTCAGGTTCATTTTGCATACTACAACACTGCACTCCGCGAAAACCTTATGGAAGAACAACACCTTGTAGGCGAATTCCCGCTGGCACTTTCTACAAATCAGTTTGAAATGTATCTTCAGCCGCAGGTAATGACAGACGGATCCGTTCACGGTGCAGAAGCGCTTGTCCGCTGGATGCATCCTAAAAAAGGAAAACTTCCGCCGCACAACTTTATTCCTGTATTTGAGCAGAAGGGACTTATTACGCAGCTTGATCTTTTTGTGTGGGAACAGGCGGCGTCAAAGCTGAGCGACTGGAAAAAACGCGGACTTAACGACTATTACATCTCTGTAAATATTTCTCCAAAGGATTTTATCAGGCTTAATTTATACAATGTTTTTGTCGACCTGGTAAAAAAATATGACATCGATCCGAAAAACCTTAAGCTGGAAATTACGGAATCAGCTATCATGCTTAACCTGGAAGTACAGCTTGAACTCATAAAGAAACTTAAAAACTTCGGTTTCCAGATAGAAATGGATGATTTTGGAAGTGGATATTCTTCACTAAACATGCTTAAGGACATTCCTTTTGACATCCTTAAAATCGACATGGAATTTCTTCATTCTACAAAGAACGAAGAACGTTCATATGCAATTCTTGATGCAATAATCAAGCTTTCAAAGAACCTTAAAATGCCTGTTATTACAGAAGGCGTAGAAACAAAGGAACAGGTTGAATTCCTTACAAAGATGGGAACCGATTATTTTCAGGGATTTTACTTCGATAAGCCTATGCCAATTGCCGATTTTGAGGCAAAATATATTAAGAAATGAACATTACAGCTGACTTACCGGTAACACCCTATCTTAAAGAAATTTGCGAACAGACTAAAAATTCTCCGTGCCATTTTCTGATTCTTACGGCAGAAACTGCTGCCGGAAAATCTACGGCAGTTCCGCCGGCACTGCTGGACGCATTCCCCGGCAAGATAGTCATGCTTGAACCAAGAAGGCTTGCGGCAGTTTCCATTGCTTCACGCATTGCGCAGACACTTGGCGAACCGGTCGGAAAAACTGCAGGATACAGGGTTCATTTGGACTCAAAGATTTCCAGGGAAACCAGACTAGAAATCATTACGGAAGCAATTTTGACACGGCAGCTTCAGGCAGACCCAAGCCTGGACGGCGTAAGCGTTGTAATCATAGACGAATTCCACGAACGTTCGATTCATGCGGATCTGGCGCTCGCTTTCCTTAAAGAAGCAATGGCTCTCCGCGACAATCTGTACGTAATCGTAATGTCCGCCACCATAGAAACAGCTTTCCTTTCCAAATACCTCGGCACCCCCGGCTCTCCGGCCCCGGTAATGCATATTCCCGGAAGACAGTTCCCCGTAGACATAGAATACGCCGGCCCCATAAGCATGTCCCAGGCAATCTGCCGCTCGCTCCGTGCTTCCGGGACTGGTCCCCGTTCTAATACACTACTCGCATTCCTTCCGGGCATTTCGGAAATACGCCGCTGCCAGCGGGAACTGGAAGAATGCGGCCTTCCGGACAGTACCACAGAAGTCCTTACCCTGCACAGCTCCGTCAGTTTTGCAGAACAGCAGCATGTACTAGAACCGGCGCCGGAAGGCATTACCCGCATAATACTTTCTTCCGCAATAGCAGAAACTTCTTTAACCGTGCCCGGCGTACACCTTGTAATAGATTCCGGGCTTTCCAGAATAAACCGCATGAACGTTTCCCTTGGCATGGAACACCTTGTAACAGAAGCTGAAAGCCAGTTTTCTGCCTGCCAGAGAAGCGGACGAGCCGGCCGTCTTGGTCCCGGAAAATGCATACGCCTGTGGAACAAAAATGACGTACGCCCGGAATCAACCCAGCCGGAAATCCTGCGCGCCGACATTACAAGCCTTGTACTGGAATGCGCCCTGTGGGGAGCCGACAGCCCTGAAAAAATTGACTGGCTGGAACCGCCGTCAAAGGCCGCATGGAACGAAGCCTGTACACTGCTGGAGCAGCTGGGCTGCCTAAAACAGAACCGCCTTACCGAACTGGGAAAAGCCTGCCTTTCTTTAGGCATACATCCGCGTCTTGCCTGCGTTGCCCTAAGCGGCTGCGCCCCGCTCTGCGCCGAATTTTCCAGCTGGTCAAAATCTTCCCCGGAACTCAAAAAGCGCTTCATCTCTGACCTTGAACGCCGCATAGGGCAGCTGATACCGCAGCCCCTTATTAAACCGGCCGCAAGCCAGGCTCTTGCGCTTTTAAACGGCTTTCCTGACCGCATTGCCCGCTTAAAGGATTCCTGCGGTTTCTACCAGTTTCCGAGCGGCCGCGTTGCCCGTCTTAAAGCAGAAGATGCCCGCCGTTACGCAGTCTGCCCGGAATGGATTGTAGCCCCAGAAGTAGACGCGGGCGTTTCAGAAGGAACAATCTATTCGCATATGGCGCTCGACGCCTCCAGCGCACAGGAATGGCTCCAGAACCGCCTGGAAACAAAAATCACCGCAGAACTGAAGGATAACAAAATCCTGAAAAACCAGATAACCTGCCTCGGCAAAATCATTATTTCTTCAAAAAAACTTCAGCCAACGCCGGAAGACTATGCGCCTGCCCTTTGCGCGCAGGTTCAGCAGAAAGGACTTTCATCTCTTCCGCTTAGCGAAAATTCAAAAAGCCTTATGATACGGGAACAGTTTTACGCCCAGCAGAACGGCATGGAATCCAAGGCAGACGAAGAATCACTCTGCCGAAACTGCACCGAATGGCTTACTCCGTTCCTTGCCGGAAAAACAAAAATTGATGAAGAAACAGTTTACGCCGCACTCGACTGGTACCTGAACGGAAGCACAATAAACCGAAATGTACCATCTCAAATCGTACTTCCAAACGGAAAAACACGTCGCTTAAGCTACGAACGCCAGTCTTCGCCGGATGACCGCACAAAACTTGTAATACGCCCGGTACTGGAAATAATCATTCAACAGATTTTCGGCTGCCTTGAAACACCAAAAGTGATGGGAATGCCTGTGCTCTTAAAACTTCTTTCGCCGGCACGCCGTCCGCTCCAGATTACAGATAACCTTGAATCATTCTGGCAGACAACGTGGCAGGAAATTTGCAAAGAAATGAAAGGGCGGTACCCCAAACATAACTGGGACTACCGCCTTACAAGTGCAGATTAATTTTTTCGGAAAAATTAGAACAGACAGAAGAAAGAGAAGAACATGTAAACGCTTGCAGAAAGAACTACAAGATCGCCGATTGCATGCATGAACTTAACCTTGCGGATGCTACAGAATACAAGACCTGCAGTAAACAGAATTCCGCTTATAATCAGCATTCTAAAACTTTCCGGAGTAATTGCGTGATAAAGGCGTGTACAGATAAAAAGTCCTGTCCAGCCAAGAACTGCATTAAATACAATGTTCACAACTTCCAGACGGCTTCCGGCAATTGCATACATAATGATTCCCACAAAACTGATTACAGCCGCAATACTAGTAAGAACAATTCCATAAGTAAGGGAAACAGCTCCGCGGTGTACAGCCGTAAACGAATAAATCATAAAGGCACAGATGAAAATAAGGTATATGCAGATTCGTGTAAACCTTTTGAACACTTCCTTTGCAGAAGTATGCGTAAGCGCATGATGAAGAACCGAAGTAAGATAGTTTAAAACCATGACTCCGCCAAAGCATGAATACAGCGCAGTATAGAAAGCACGAACTCCTTCCGGAGCACTGCTGGAAGCCCTTACATCAAGAAGAACTGTAGCCGCAATAAAAAGACAAGCACCAATTCCCTGAACAATAGAACTGAAAATTTCTTCACCGACAGTATATTTTCTGAGCTTGCGTTCCTGAGCAAGATGACGGCGTTCCTTTTCTATTCGTCGTTCAGCACGTTTCTTAGCCTTTTCTGAACGCGCATAATCATCAGCAGCATATTTAGCCCTAAGGCGTTCCGGATCTTCCGCATACTGAATGTTTATTTCACGGATTTTTGCTTCCGCCTCTTCTTTAATCTGACGGATTCTAAGTCTCTTTTTAAGTTTAAGCGAACGCAGCGTAGAAAGGCGTACCGCTTTTGCAGCAACTTCATCTTCTCTAGTCATTTTTCTTCTCCATAAAATTAAATATATAAAAAAATAAATAACCTACTTAAAGTATAACAACACAGACAGGAATTTACAAATAAGATTCGTAAATATTCTTTTACAGGAAGAAATTCATGTCCTTAAAAAACGCTACTTAAGTTCCTTTTTAATAGGAGCCGCAGTAAACAAGCTTCTTGTTGCTTCGTTTATTTTTCGGGCAACATAAGGATTGTTCATTGTGTAAAGATGCACGCCGTCTACACCGTTTGTTACAAGGTCTGCAATCTGATCAATTGCATAGGCAATTCCTGCATCACGTATGGCTTCCGGTTCGTCTGCGTAACGATCCATCATGCGTACAAATTTTTTAGGAAGCACAGCGTTTGTCATGCTGACCATGCGCTCAATTGATTTCTTGTTTGTTGCAGGCATAATACCGGCTTCAATCGGAACATTAATGCCTGCAATCTGGCAGCGCTCAAGGAATATGTAGAATTTTTCATTGTCAAAGAAAAGCTGACTTAAAAGGTGTTCAGCACCAGCATCAACCTTTGCCTTAAGGGCTCGAATGTCACTGACAACATCTGGTGAACTCGGATGGCGTTCCGGGTAGCACGCTCCAATAATCTTAAAGCGCTTTCCGTCAGTTCGTTTTTCATTGAATTCGCGGATAAATGCAACAAGGTCAGAAGCATATTCAAAATCATTTACCGGATCGCGACCTTCTACACGGTCACCGCGCAAAGCAAGGATATTTTCTATTCCTGCCTGCTGAAACTGTTCCAGTACAAACAGAGCATCCTTTTTTGTCATATTGATGCATGGCATGTGAACGGCACTTTCTACTCCGCAGACATCCTTAATGCGCTTTGCAATGCTTACAGTATTATCGCAGTTTTCGCTGCCGCCGGCACCGTATGTTACGCTTATAAAATCAGGCTTAATGTCGCTAAGTTCAGAAAGTGTGTTATATACAGTTTCGATGTTCATAGTTTTCTTTGGTGGAAAAACCTCAAAAGAAAACGCAGTTCTGTTTGTGGTAGTAATCATAAAATCAATATAACAGAATAAAGATTTAATTGGAACTGATAAAATTATAACTCTCGAAAAACCTTTCGCACTTTGCTATAATAAAGAAAAACAGCGGAACTTTCCGCACAAGGAAAAAACATGTTTGAAAAATTCACTCCAGGACAGGAAATCGAATCAACAGTCGTTGCTGTAAGCGGCGAAACAGTTTTCATTGATATGAGCGCAAAAAGCGAAGGCGTAATCAGCGCAGCAGAATTTGCAGACGAAAACGGAAACCTTTCTGTAAAGGAAGGCGACAAAATAAAAGCTTTCTTCATCGGCGAAAAAAACGGCGAAATGCGCTTTACAACAAAAATTGCCGGAAACAGCGCCGACGACACAATGCTTGAAAACGCATTCAAAAACCGCATCCCGGTACAGGGTAAAGTAGAAAAAGAAATCAAAGGCGGATTTGAAGTAACTCTCGGTTCAAAACGCGGCTTCTGCCCTTACTCTCAGATGGGCTTCCGACAGAAAGAAGAAGCTGGCTATTACATCGGCCGCGTACTCACATTCATCATCCAGGAATACAAAGACGACGGCAAAAAACTTGTAGTGTCAAACCGCGCCGTTCTTGAAGAAGAACACAAAGGCCAGATTTCTGCTCTCGGCGAACGCATTGCAGTAGGCTCAGTCGTTACTGGAACAGTAAAATCGCTTCAGAGCTTCGGTGCATTCGTAGACATCGAAGGTTTCCAGGCACTCCTGCCAATCTCGGAAGTTGCACTTGAACGCGTAACAGACCTTTCAAAATTCCTTGAACCGGGTCAGGAAATAACAGTAAAAGTAATCAATACAGACTGGGCACACGAAAAAGTAAGCGTAAGCCTTAAAGCCCTTATCGCAGACCCGTGGGAAAGCGTTTCCGGCAAATTCTCTGCCGGTCAGAAAATCGACGGAAAAATCAGCCGCGTGGCAGACTTCGGCGTATTCATCAACCTTGATAAAGGAATCGACGGACTCGTTCACATTTCTGCCCTTGGTGTAGACCGTAACACAAACCTTAAGAAAAAGTTCAGCGTAGGTCAGGAAATGTCCGTAACAATAAAAGAAATCGACGCTGCAAACAAGCGAATCAGCCTTGTTCCAAGCACAAGCACAGAACAGGACGACAACGCCAGCGCCTACTTCGCAACCCACAAAGACGACGACGGCGACACCTACAACCCGTTTGCCGCTTTGCTGAAGAAATAATTTAGCTTTTTCTTCCCAGCGCAGCGGGAATTGCAACCGGCGTTCCAGGGTTCCGCTCCCGCTCATTGCTCCGCTGCGCTCCGCAAGCACCTCCGGTGCCCCTTCCATGCCGGGCGCAAATTTATTTGACCAAAATATTTGCGTATGTTATATTAAAAACAAGGAAAGACCAAAGTTTATTTGGTCGTCTCCACTAGGGTTAAAAAAGCCGCCTTGTGATCAGACTAGGGCGGCTTTTATTTTACTCTTTTACTGTTTTAAGGTAAGAAAGCAAACTAAGAATTAGAATGGCTAAATTAATAGCCAACGAAATAATTTCGTAAATCGTCATCTTAGAGCCTCCCATTCAAATATTTTCAGCAAAGCCGAATTAGAGTCTGGGAGACGCCGCCTAAACTAAGGTCTTTCCAATAAATTGAATTATAATTTAGATTTGTTGTTATGTATAGTAGTAAATAGTATAGTTTATACACATAATGCTATTTACTTTGCATTTTCCGAATCTGGAGAAAAACAGTTGATAGTATACAAATAGATTTAAAAAGAGGAACCAAAGAAATGGATCTAAATAAAAACTAATATATTATTCAGAAAAGCAAATACAGCGACACCTACAACCCGTTTGCCGCTTTGCTGAAGAAATAGTTTTTATTTAATTACAAAAAAAACCGCTGTATAATAAGTTCAATATAGTTCAAACTTATTAGTCAGCGGCTTTCTTTTTGTCATTTACTTATTTTACTGTTCTGCGCGTTTCTTGAAGAACAGCAATGTTCCGAACAGAGCTACAAGACCAATTACCCAGGAAATCATTCCTGCCGGCAAAATGCCAAGGTGCTGTGCAAAGCCCGCAACAATGTAAGTTACAAATGAAACGGCCGCAACCAAAAGCGCGTAAGGCAACTGTGTAGAAACGTGCTTCACATGGTTACAGTCTGCACCCGCACTGGCCATAATTGAAGTATCGCTGATTGGAGAAATATGGTCTCCGCAGACAGCACCAGCCATACATGCAGAAATAGAAATGATTCTGATTGGATCCGACGCAACCGGGAATGCCGCAATACAAATCGGAATCAAAATACCGAATGTACCCCATGAAGTTCCCGTAGCAAAAGCAAGTCCGCAGGCAATCACAAAGATAATGGCCGGCAGCATGCTCTTTAATCCCTGTGCACTTCCGCCAACAATGCCGGCAACATATTCCTTTGCCCCAAGAGAATCTGTCATGGATTTTAAAGTCCATGCAAGAGTAAGAATCAAAATAGCAGGAACCATAGCCTTAAATCCGCTTGGAATACATGCCATAATTTCTGTATAAGAAATTACCCTTCTACATAGATAAATTACTACAGTAATTATAAGCGCTGCAAAAGATCCAAGAACAAGACCGACAGAAGCGTCACTTGCGGCAAAAGATTCAATAAAATCAAGGTAAGCAGGATTTGCCACCATCGATCCTTCAGCCTCGCCTGCAATCTGAGCTGTAAAGAATCCCCCGGTATAAATCATACCAAGAACGCAGAATATGATAAGAACTGCAATCGGTAAAACAAGATCAATAACAGATCCCTTTGTTTCAGCCGGATCAGCACAGTCGTCAGCATTAGATTCACTTAAATCATTTGCAGCCTTTGCCATCGGACCAAAGTCAAAGTTTTTAGCAGCCAGGAACAAAGTCATTGCAATAGTAAAGAAAGCATAAAAGTTAAACGGAATGGCCTTACAGAAAAGCGCAATGCCATTTTCTCCTTCACTTACAAAACCGGAAACAGCTGCCGCCCACGAACTGATTGGTGCAATAATACAAATAGGAGCCGCAGTTGCGTCAATCAAATATGCAAGCTTTGCCCGCGAAACCCCGTGCTTTTCTGTAACAGGTTTCATTACAGAACCGACGGTAAGACAGTTAAAATAGTCATCAATAAAAATCAGGATTCCAAGTCCGATTGTAGCAATCTGAGCACCAGCCTTGGTTTTGATGTGTTTTTTTGCCCATTCACCAAAAGCCTTTGAACCGCCCGCCTTATTCATAAGGGCAACCATAGAACCAAGCACAACAAGGAAAACTAGAATGCCAACATTCCAGCTGTCGCTAAGCTGAGCAATCATTCCGTCATTAAATACATGCGTAAAAAATCCGGTAAAACCAGTGCCAGCCCCCGCTGCAAAAAACGCACCGCCAATTGCAATTCCAATAAAAAGTGAAGAATAAACTTCCTTAGTAATCAAGGCCAAAGCAATCGCAACAATTGCCGGCACTAATGATAGAAAACTTGCTTCCATTTTTTTCCCCTATTTCTTAAACTGCGAAAAATCAATATTAAGCGGCTCCTGAATCCCCTGAGCCTCAAGTTTTTCAAGCACAGCAATAGTGTAATTCACCGCATCAAGCGATGTTGCCGAACAGTAAGTCTGAAGTTCTTTAAGAACCTTAATTGCATCCTTGTTATTCATAAACACTCCTTAATATATGTTAAATATATTAAACATTCCGGGTTTTATTATATTAAAAGACATTTTTTGGTCTAGAAGAAAAAAGGCAAGATTTTATAAAAAAAGCCGCCATAGTGTTCAGACTAATGGCGGCTTTTATTTTACTCTTTTACTTTACAGAAAACTTTTAGTCTTCCATGTTTTTGTAAACATCAAATTCTCTAAGCATTTCTGGGTCTTTGTTTTTGTCAAAAAGTGAAACTACAACTGTTACAAGAAGACATACAATGAATGCCGGAAGAATTTCGTATACGTCAAAAATGCCGCCATGAAGATAGTGCCATGCAACGTCTGTTACACCGCCGCAAATAAGACCGGCAACAGCACCTTTTGCAGTTGTGCCCCTCCAGTAAAGAGCAAGCAGAATAAGAGGACCAAAAGTTCCGCCAAATCCAGACCATGCAAAAGATACAAGAGAGAAAATAGAACTCTTTGGATTCAATGCAAGCAAAAGTCCGACAACCGCAATTGCAAATACAGAAATACGGCTTACCAGAAGAACCTTCTTGTCATCGGCATCTTTTTTAATCAGACCCTTGTAAATATCCTGACCGATTGCAGAAGATGCAGAAAGCAGCTGAGAGTCAGCAGTAGACATAGAAGCCGCAAGAATTGCACAAAGGAAAAGACCGGCAATAAATGCAGGGTACATTCTGAGCATCGATTCACTAAAGATAGCTTCTTCTGTTCCAAGACCAAGAACCTTAATTCCTTCAAGTGCAACTTCGCTTGAATCAGCGCCAAGCAAAACTCCCTTGTTAATAAGGTAAGCAGTTCCCAATGTACCGATAATAAATGTACCGATATACGAAATAATCATCCATGAAATACCGATGCGGCGGGCAGTTTTAATTTCCTTGTTAGAACGGCAGCCCATAAAGCGCACGATAATATGAGGCATTCCAAGATATCCCAGACACCATGCAAATGCAGAAATTGCAGACATAGGAGAGAATGTTTTGTTCGCAATAAATTTATTCTTTAAGATTTCGCCGAATTCTCCGCTTACAGCACGCTGTGTAAAATCCTTTACCTGATCAATTGAATTTGAAACTCCGCCCAAAGACACAATTACAATCACTGAAGAAATTACAAAAGCAATAAAAATAAGCATTCCCTGAATAAAATCAGTTGTGCAGACAGCCTTGTATCCGCCCAGAATTGTGTAAGAAAGAATGATTACAAATCCAATTGCAAGACCTGCGTTCCAGTTAAGACCAAATACAGAACGGAAAAGCTTAGCGCACGCTACAAATCCGCTGGCAGTATAAATAGTAAAGAAAACAACGATAAAGAAAACTGAAACAATTGTAAGAACGTAAGATTTATCCTTAAATCTGTTTGTTAAGAATTCTGGAATTGTAATAGAGTCGCCGAATGCAATAGAGCATTTTCTAAGCTGTTTTGCAATCAAAAGCCAGGCAATATAAGTACCAACAATCAATCCGATTGCAGTCCAAAAAGATTCCCTGAATCCACCTATGTAGCACAGTCCCGGAAGTCCCATTAAAACCCATGCAGAAGAGTCAGAAGCTTCTGCGCTTAAGGCAGTAACCCATGGACCAACTTTTCTTCCGCCCAGGAAGAAGTCAGAGGCAGAATTATTTCCTCTTGCATTTCTAAGACCTACGTAAACCATAAGTCCAAGATAAAGTACAAATGCGATTATTTTCGCAATTACAGTGACAGACATTTTGTCCTCCAATATAAAATCCGCGTTAGCGGTCGTGCAGGAGCCACGATATTGTAGTTTTGCCAACGGCAACCCATTTTATAAATATAAGTGATTTTAAATTTTCCTCATAAAATATGCAAGTTGCCCGTACAGCGTCCCTCTTGACCTTCATCTTTGTAATTGTTACCCTATTTCTAAATAAAGGTTTACAATTATGAAAAACAAAACATTCGGTAAAAAATCAGTAATTACGGCACTTTTTGCGGCACTTATCTGCGCAGGAAGTTTTATTCAGATTCCCATTCCGGGCGGAATTCCTGTTACAGTCCAGGATATGATGGCAATGCTTTCGGGCATGCTTTTAGGGCCTGTTTACGGCGGGCTTGCAGTCCTCATATTCCTTATTTTGGGAAGCCTTGGTCTTCCGGTATTTACAGGAAAAGCCGGCCTCGGCATTATACTGAACGGTCCGACCGGAGGATTTTTAATCGGCTATTTTTGCGGAGCCGTTGCCGCAGGACTTATAATCCGCATTTTTGTACGGGAAACACCTGTAGTCACAGAAGACGGAGAGCCGGAAAAAAAACGCGCACGCACGCTCCTTAACTGGATTTTCATTGCACTTGCTGCTATAACTGCTACAGTGATAATGTTTGCACTTGGAATCTGGGGCTTCCACCGCATCAAGCCCGATTTTGAAATGAAACGCGTTTTAGCCGCAGTTCTGCTTCCATTCATTCCAGGCAACACCATTAAAATCATTGTGGCCGTACCGCTTGTAAAAAAGCTCTGCCCCGCAATCAATAACTTTATGGACAGGACTTAAAATGGAAACCGGCAGTAAAAACGTAATTCAAATAGAAAATGTCTCTAAAATTTTTCCAAACGGGAAAAAAGCCCTTAACGCAGTTTCCCTGAACGTAAAACGGGGAGAATTTGTTGTAATCGCAGGACGGAACGGTTCCGGCAAAAGCGTGCTGATGAGCCTTATAGCCGGGCTGGACGAGCCTTCTTCCGGCAGGATTAACGTACCGGAAAACAGCACGGGACTTGTGTTTCAGGACGCGGATTCGCAGATTCTTGGAGAAACCCCGGAAGAAGACATTGCATTCGGACTGCGCGCAAAGGGACTGAAAAAAAACGAAATTTCAGAAATTACTGCCGCCATCCTAAAAAAATCAGGGCTTTATGAAAAGCGCCGTTTTCCTGCCAGAGAAATGAGCGGCGGCGAAAAACGCCGTCTTGCAGTTGCAGGCATTCTTGCCCTTAACCGCGACATAATCATCTTTGACGAACCATTTGCAAACCTTGATTACCCGGGCGTATGCCAGGTTTGCGCAATCGTTTCGGAATTAAAAGAAGAAGGCAAAACCGTAATCGTCCTAACGCACGAACTTGAAAAAATCCTTGCGCTTGCAGACTGCTTTGTAATCCTTGATCAGGGAGAGATAAAATTTAACGGAACTCCGCAGGAAGGACTTACGCAGAATCTGGAAGCGTTCGGAATACGGAACCCGCTTGCCAGATACAGCCAGGTGACCGACCTTTTCTGGGGAAAAACAGAAAGCAGCATAGGAGCGCAGAATGAAATCTGAACCGGCTCTTTTCTGCTACAGGCTTGCAGACTCACCCGTTCACCGCGCGCCAGCCTGGCTTAAAATCATTTTTCTGGTAACAGTCACGCTAAGAACGTTCAGCAAAACCACTTACGCGCTGCCGGAAGATTTTTTTATTCCGCTGGAACTTATACAATGGATAAGAATTGGATTTTATTTTGTGCTGAGCATGGCACTTTTTTTTGCCGCAGGCACGCCGCTTTCCAGCCTTAAGAAGCTTAAATTCATTCTGGTGCTTGCCGTATGTCTTCTGCTTATTTCGCTGTGTACGCCATGCATAGAACAGGAAGACGGAGCCACTTTTATTTCGCTGAATATTGCCGGCTTAAAGAGCGACATGCTTTATATTTCAAGATTTTTTGTTACAGTCCTTGCGTCACTGGTTGTTTTTGAAACCACAAGCCGGCTGGAGCTTTTTGATTTTTTTGTTCAGGCAGAAAATGTCGTGTGCCGCGTAATTCCGCCGTTCAAAAAGCTGAATGCAGCTCTGATTCTTTCGGTCACAATTACGTTCATTCCGGAAGTTTTTGCCTGCTGGTCTCGCATTTCCCTTGCCGCAGCCGCACGCACGCCGGCTTTTAGAAAAGACCGCCGCAACTTCTGGAAGCGTTTTTGTTCCGCCCAGAAACGGCTAAAGTTGCATGTAAGCGCACTGAATGCACGCATTACCGCATTTTTTCTAAATATGCTTCAGTACGCGGAAGAAGTGCGGCAGGCGGTGAACAGTAGAATCGGAGTTTGAGAGGTTCCAGAGACTCACGAAGGGCTCGAAACCACCGTCTCTCCTTCTACTGGAACATTACATAATATCTTACCGCAGATGCATCTTTCTCATTATAAACATTCTCGCCCAGAACACCTTTTTCCATTGTAATTGTTACACTATCTGCATCATCGTCAACAGTGCCAATTTTATGCAGAGTAAATCCATAAGGAGGAAGCTTATAACCACTACTAGAAGAAAAATATTGCGGGCCGTCATATTTTACGTTGACACTTGATTTTACTTCCAGACGGTCATCCAGATGCCACAAATCTATTGCTTTCATAGGATATGTATAACCGTTATAAGTGATATCTGTTTCAGCATCTTTATTCATAGTCGGATAATCGTAATCAGTATTTGTGAAAACTAGAGCCTGAGTATACTTTCTAAGCAGATCAAGATAACTATAATCTTTACCGGTAACTGTATTCACAGCATTAACCATACAATCTATTCCAACATATTTGTTCAGGGCCATTTCATGGATTAACTTGGTTCCTCCATACTGACGGGAAAGCCATGCGCCAAAGGAATATGCATTAGCATAAGCAATAGCCATATATTCATCCTGTGAAAATTCATTTAATCCCAAAAGAAAGTAACATCTGTTGAATAGAGGGAGTCTGGCCAAAGCAACATTATTGTCAGATACCTCAAGGTATTCCTGCATCATATCTTCAGTAAGCATTGAAAGCATTTCTGTAAGATAATATGAATCATATTCCAAAGCGTATTCAACATATTTAAGACCAAAACCAATCAAATGCTGAAATTCGTGGGCCATTGTAGAAAAAGCTTCTTTTTCGTCTTTTACAGCCCAGTAGGAATCCAGATAAAAATAATTTCCCGAATTTGAAGCATCAACTACAGTATTCTTTCCCTTTACCCCGCTAGCATAAAGATCTTTCTGACAGACCATGCCCATTACTCCATTATCAGTGGCAGCCATTTTGTTAGTATTATCAGAAAAAATATCGCCAATTAAGATATTGATTTTTATACCAGTAGTACTGAAATTCGTCATAGGACGTTTTACGCAGTCATTAAAGGAACCGTTTGGACTGTAAATCATATTCTCCGGAAGCGGACCATATACTTCTGTAATATATTTATACATTTCATCCATTTTCTTCGAATATTTATCAGCAAGTGCGTCAGTAACTTCTCCCTGTTCTTTGGTACTTATCCATGGATTTTTATCATCTTCTATAACCCAGCAATATACATTATCTGTCTTGGCATAAAGTTTAGCAGTTTTCTTTTCATAACCTGTTGACGAAACAGAAAAATACACTTCTCGTTCAGCACCGATATCATAAATTACTTCTTCCACATTGTTACCTCTGGAAGACAATAAATCTGCATCAGAAGCACCTTCCTTCATCTTAAATTTTATTCCGTCACGGCACAAAACCCGTTTTGACAGATTAGAATCTGAATCCTCAGAATAATCGAAATTTTCTTCAGTCAAACCACGTGAGCGATTAGAGTTATTAAGAGTCATTCCATCGGCATCGCTTACATAATACTGAGAAGCTATCGTTCTATTTGTTGGATTAATCTTTGCCATGTACATGGTCTTTCCGGCAATACGGTCATCTGTAATTGTTGCACTTGTGCCTGAAACCTTAAAAATAAGGCCATCATCATCCAGAGTTTCTTTGTAAGAAACAGTATTACTGGTGCTCAGCAATACAGCCAATTCAGCCGCAGAAAGCCCTGACGATTCATTTTTACATGCACCCATCATTACACAAAAAAATGATAAAACCACAGAATACTTAAAATATTTTCCAATCAACCTCATAAAATCTCCTGGTAAAAGTAAATAACAATAACCATTTATGAAATAAAATTATAACCGATAAATTCTTACTTTGTTACAAAAAAATTTCAAAGCCGCTAAAAAAAAAGCTTGTTCCGAAGCTGTTCTACCTTAAAAAAAATTGCATATTTTCAAAACACAATTTTCTCATTATATTCTAACTATGATTACAAAACATAAAATGCAGGAATTGCAGGAACTGGCCGCAGAACGCGGTCCTTTGTGTGTCGGGCTGGACACAGATCCATCTTATCTTCCAGACTCAGTTATTAAGGCAGTAGGCTCTAAAGAAGAAGCCGTGCTTATGTACAATAAAGAAATAATTCGGCGAATTGCTTCAGACAAAAGTGCGTGCTGCTGTAAAGTTCAGATTGCCTATTATGAAGCAATGGGACTTAAAGGTCTTCAGATTTACGCAGATACTCTTAAAGCCATAAAAGAATCAGGGCTCATTGCCATAAGCGATATTAAACGCGGAGACATTGCCGCAACCGCAGACGCCTATGCACGCGCTCACTTTACCGGTGACTTTGAAACAGATATCATTACAATCAATCCATACATGGGATTTGATACACTTACTCCATTTACAAACTACGCTGCTCCCGCAAAAGAAGGAAAAGGTGCATTTGTACTTTTGTGTACTTCTAATCCTGGAATGACAGACATTGAACACCAGGAACTTAAGTCAGGCGGACTTTTACTTGAACGCGTAGGAGACGAAATCAAGCGCATTAATGACAGCTTTAAGGCGGACTACGCAGCACAGACTTGCGGTCCAATCGGCGCCGTTGTAGGCGCGACACAGGAAAAAGATGCCCGCTATCTTCGTGACAAATACCCAGAAACATTCTTCCTTATTCCAGGATACGGCGCACAGGGCGGAGCTGCCCGCATAGCCGCAACTCTTCTGGATAAATGCGGCGGAACCGTAAACTCAAGCCGCGGCATCTTGTGTGCATGGAAAAAAGACGAAAACCTTGCAGAACGCCGCGAAAGCGGAAGCCTCAGCATGGCAGAAATTGCCGATGCCGCAGCTAAAAATGCGCTTTTCAGCAAGGAAGATTTGCTTAAGGCAAAAGCATCACTGTAATCCTTCAAGCGCATCACGAAGCGCCTCGTCCTTTGTAACAAGGACGAGCGTTTCCAGAATATCATCATCGTTTGCCCAGATATCTGGGTAAATGCGTTTGCCCTTCTCTTCTTCTTCATTAAAACTCGACATTCATACTAAATTTATATTATCATATTCGGAACAAATTTAAAGGGGTTAATAAAGGGGCTAACAATGAAAGAACTTACTGACTGCAACGGAATTCCATATCCAGTCTTTACCACAGGAAACGTAACTTTATGCGAAACTGTAAAAGGAGCAAAACCAGAAGGATCTGTATACTTCTTAAAGATTGAAACTCTTGGAGAAAATGCAAGAATGCCGGTTCCAGGTCAGTTTTTTATGCTCAGGTCAACAAAAAGCCAGCAGCTTCTGGCACGACCTATAAGCGTTTTTCATGCAGAAGAAAAATCCCATGGCGTCGAAATTTCATTCCTTATTCTTTTAAAGGGAAAAGGAACAAAAGAACTCTGCTCTCTTGAAGTTGATGACAAAGTACAGGTTTTAGGTCCTCTTGGAAACGTATTCCCTAAACCTGCTGTCGGTAGCGGCAAAGTACTCATTGTAGGCGGCGGCATCGGTGTAGCCCCGGTTGCAGGTTTTGCCGAAACCCTTCCGGATAATTCCTACGATTTTATTGCATCGTTCAAAAGCGGCTCTTACGGCCTTGAAAACATAAAACCTGCAAGCCTTACCGTAACCACAGACGACGGTTCAGAAGGTATAAAGGGTATGGTAACCGCCGCCATTGATTCAGCAAAAATAAAGGCCGCCGGTTACAGTGCAGTATATGCCTGCGGTCCGGCTCCAATGCTCAACTACATCAAGACCATTTCTGAAGAAGCCGGCGTTCAGTGCTGGATAAGCATGGAAGCCCGCATGGCCTGCGGCGTAGGCGTATGTCTTGGCTGTGTAATCCCAACAACAGAAGGAAACCTTCGCTGCTGCAAGGACGGTCCTGTATTCGATTCAAAAATCCTTTCTTTCCCAAAGCCGGCTGCAAGTCTGCTTCCTAAAAAGGATCCCGTAGAGTCGCCTGACCTTAGCGTTACAGTAAAAGGCGTAAAGTTCCAGAATCCGCTTATCGGTTCTTCAGGAACCTTCGGCTTCGGCACAGAATACGCGCCAGTGTTTAACGTAAACCGCCTTGGTGGAATCGCCTCTAAAGGACTTACCCTTGAACCAAAACAGGGAAACAGCGGAATCCGCGTATGGGAAACTCCAAGCGGACTTATGAATTCAATCGGTCTTCAGAACCCGGGAATTCCGCACTTTATCGAACATGAACTACCTGAAATGATGGCGTTGAAACCGGTTGCAATTGCAAACCTTTCAGGCTCATCACTGGAAACTTATGTAGAAGGCGCAAAACTTCTTGAAAAAACAGACGTTCCTGTAATTGAACTTAATATTTCATGCCCTAATGTAAGTGCTGGTGGCGCTGCATTCGGAATGAGTTGCTCTTCTGCAAATACAGTCGTAGCCGCAGTGCGCGCCGTTACAACAAAACCGCTCTGGGTAAAGCTTACACCGCAGTCACCAGAACTGAACGCCGTAGCCTTAAGCTGTATAGAAGCCGGCGCAGACGCAATCAGCCTGTGCAATTCTTTCCAAGGCGTTGCAATCGACATAGAAACCGGCCGTCCTGTATTTGACAAAATTAAGGCAGGATTCGGCGGACCGGCCGTTCGCCCGATCGCTGTGCGCCTTATCTACGAACTTTACGAAGCAATCCAGACTTTACCAGAAGAAAAGCGCGTTCCAATCATCGCAATCGGTGGAATTGCCACATGGCAGGACGTAATTGAATTCATCATGGTCGGAGCCACAGCCGTAGAAGTAGGAACAAACACCTTCGCAAATCCATTTACAATGATTGAATGCATTGATGGAATCGAAGCCTACATGAAGCGCAAGGGCATAGCGAACCTTTCAGAAATCCGCGGAATCTCTCATAAAAAATAGAGATGTGCAACGATATAAAAAAATAGCTCCCACTCGAGTAAATGCCTGCAAAACCGCCCGCTAGCGGGCTACATGCTGTTGTGCCTTGGAACCATCAAGTTTGCCGCTCACGCGGCAGCACAACAGAATGTTTTTGCAAACATTTCCTCTCCTTCGCGCTATTTTTTTATAAATTTTCCCCTCATCAAGCCCCGCTGCGGAATTATTTCTGCACACAGCAAAAAAAAGTCAACATTAAGGCTATTCCATTTTTTTATGACATTTTTCCTTATAAATGTCATTTTGACGCTTTCTTAAAATTTGTAAAAATGATATTCTGTCTCCATGAATACATTAGTAGCATTGTGCCCAGTTGGAGCAGAAAAGATCCTCGGAAACGAAATAAAGCATCTCGGATACAGACTTGCCGGAAACGCACCTGGACGCGTTTTTTTTGAAGGCGATAACGACGCCCTTTTTTACGCAAACCTGTGCCTGCGCACTGCCGACCGCGTTTTCCTTCAGATGGCAAAATATCACGCAGAAGATTTTGACCAGCTTTTTGACGGTACATATTCAGTTCCGTGGCAGGACTTTTTTAAGAAAGACTCAAAAATCGTTATCGACAAAGTACGATGCTACAAAAGCAAATTGAATTCAGAACACGCAATTCAATCAATCATTCAGAAGGCAATTTATCAGAAGCTCACAGAACGATTCAGAATGTCTTCCATGCCGGAAACAGGAACAGAATCAACTGTGCGCGTATACATGGATCAGAACGAAGCTCTTATTCTTCTTGACCTTTCGGGACTTCCGCTCCACAAGCGCGGTTACCGCGTAGACGGCGGAATTGCACCGCTACGCGAAACTGTTGCCGCCGTGCTGCTCCAAGAAATGATGTGGCGCCGCAAAACTCCGCTCCACGACCCGTTCTGCGGTTCAGGTACAATCGCAATCGAAGCAGCTCTTTACGCATACAATGTTGCACCAGGCTTTGGCCGTCGCTTCGCCCTGGAATCACTCCCAATCTACAACGAAAAACGCGCCCTTGAAATCCGTGCAAAAGAAGCAGAAAAAATCCGTACAGACGTAGAGGTCCGCATTACCGGCTCAGATATTTCGCAGGAAGCCGTTGACCGCGCCAAAAAGAACGCAGAATATGCGTGCGTTATGGCTGGCCGCGCCCTTCAGTCTATCGGAAGCGATGCAAAAATCATCCGCCCGGACTTTATTCAGGCAGACTTTGTAGAACTTAGCGCCCCTTACGAAACAGGACTCCTTTTATGCAATCCGCCGTACGGTGAACGCCTTGGAGACGAAGAAGAAGCCGCAGAACTTTACAAAAAGATGGACGAACTGTGGAACAGCTTTAAGGGCTGGGACATCGGCGTTATTACGTCTCACAAAAGTTTTCAGGAAAATTTCGGTCATTACGCAAACCGCTTAAAGGACATAAAAGCCGGAAACCTGGACACAACGCTTTACATCTATTCGAACTCAACTGCTCCGGCAAAAAAATCAAACGAAAAAAAATCTTCTAAAGGAAAGGTAAGATTCTAATGGCAACCGTAGTTGAACACGACAAAAGAAAGCAGGAAATACTCGAAAAATCTCTGGACGTATTCATGGACGAAGGCTACGAAGACGTTACTTTTCAGAAGATTGCCGACCGCTGCGGAATTACAAGAACAACCCTTTACATCTACTTTAAGAATAAGCGCGAAATATTTTTGTGGAGCATCAAGCAGCTTCTTTCTGCACTGGAAGAAAAGCTTATGGCAATTGCCACAGACACATCAATTTCTACTGAACAGGTTCTTAAAGACATAATGCAGTTCATCCTTGATAAGTGCGTGGAAAACAAAAAGCTTTTTTCCGTTCTGCTGCCATATCTTGTTCAGCTCCAGAAATCTGGAATTAATACAGAAGAAAGGGTTCGCCGCCGCACAATAAAACTTCAGCACATAATGAACTGTGCAATCATCCGCGGAATCCGTTCCAATGAATTCAGAAAGGTAAATATAAAAGCCTCCTACGAAATGCTCTATGGACTTATTGAATCTGCAATTTTCAGGATTGCAGTCCTTAATCAGAGTGATGTCTCTGACATTTATTCCGCATCAGCACTTGCAATAGAAGGCCTTAAGATAAGATAAACGAGCCTGAGCTCAAATAATTTTCTTTGCCAGTTTTAGCTTGAACTACCCGAAGAACCTGTCGAACTGGAACCTTCGGCAGCAGTTTCCGGATTATCTATAGGTGAATCATAATCGTATCCGCTGTCAGATGAATGCTTTGTTACTGTGAATTCCGTAACGTTCTTTGAATCCAGCATTACTTTTACTATTGCAGGATTAGACCAGTGAATTGTCTTGTACTGAAGCGTTTCTGCAGTTGCGTTTTCAGGGAATTTTGTTTCCTTCTGAAGAACAGGTCCAACCATTGTTACCTTATTTCCTATAAACGAAGCAGGAAGAACCGCATCCATAGAAAGATATTCATCCTTTGTAAAGTTTGTATGATTATCCTTTGTAAGCTTAAGAAGACTTGTTTCTCCGCCGCATTTAAGACAGAGATTTACACTGTAATCCTTAAAAAAAGAATCCGAATCTGCCACATCGCTGAATCCGATTTCTCCTTCTGTAAGGGTAAGCCTTGATGTATCTGCATCATATGTAAAGTAAGCATCAGAAGAAACATGCGCTACAGGAAGGGAACTGAATGAAGAACCAAGAACATTTACTTCATCCGTCCAGTCCGTAATAAAATAATCACCCCACATATAATAGACAGCAAGGTATTTGTATGTTGTATTAACTACAAGGTCATCTTCAAAAGTATAGGAAATGGCACAGTTTATGGCACTCGGAATTATTTCTCCAATGTGATAATAAACCGATTCTTTTTCATCCGTTCTGTAAATCTTTACATAAATTGTCTTATCTCTATGAGGAACGGCCAAATAAACCTTTCCGTTTGCAATGTAATATCCCAGCTGTTCCTTATCTTCTTCGTCATCACCAGAGCAGGAAACAAACAGCCCGCCGAGAAGCAGAATTCCTAATAAAAAAACAAAAAACTTCTTCATATAGTCCTCCCTGCAATTATCGGCGGATGTTTTTCTGTACTTTAGCCCTGTAAAAAGGCTAAATCCTTGCAAATACGGTTACGGTTTTAGGAAGTACGGTAACAGTTGAGCCTCCGCCAATAATCTGCCTTTCATTTTCTTCAATGAATTTCTGGCCGTCTGTTACTGTAATCCAGTCGCCTTCCTTAAGATTCATAGAAACTTCCGTTTCTTCTGGGTTTGCAACTATAAGAATGCTCTTCCAGGTATCGCCGCATCTAAGGCCGTTCAGTTCCCACGCAAGAACTTTTTCCGGAAGCCCCTCTTTCTTGTTGTTCAAGAAGCTCAATACATCACTGCACTGCTGCTGTGTAGACAGCCTGAATGCCGGATGAGCCTTACGCAGCGCAATAAGATTACGCACGTACTGAACTGTTTCGCGTTCATCATAAGCACGCTTCCAGTCCAGAGCATTTACGCGGTCACATACATTGTAAGAATTCCTGCAGAAAGAATGCTTTTTGTCATCAGAAACTGCAACGTCATAAATTACAGGATTCTGCTCAAGGATTTCGCTAGGAATTTCCTTTGTACGCAAAAATTCCATTCCGGCATGAAGAATCGGATAACCTTCGCTTAAAAGAACCAGCGAAATCGCCATCTTCTGAAGCTGACGTCTGTAATCTTCTGACTTATCCTGATCGGCAAGGAAAATCTTGTCATAACAGGTCATGTTGTCATGAATTTCTGAATAGTTTACGCTTACCCAGGTCTTTAAGCTCCACGGATTTGGATTTGCAGTTCCTTCAATCTTTGCATAGTCAACCTGAGAATGCTCCGTTGCGCCTACAATACCGAATTTTACAGCTTCTCTGCGGCTTCCGTTCTGAATAAAGCCTTTTTCCTTATCGTCAAATACAGGGCCCTTAATTCCGCATCTTACCGCATCATTAAAAAGTCCTATTTCCGGCATTTTCGAAGAATTAAGCTGGCTTGCGCTTATCATCTTTCCGGCGCGGTACATATCCCAACCTTCTCCGTAGATAAGTACGTCATTCTTAATCTTTACAAGCGCATGACGGATTGTATTCATTGTTTCGGCATCATGCAGTCCCATAAGGTCAAAGCGGAAACCGGCAAGCTTGTATTCCCTTAGCCAGAAACTCAGCGTATCGACCATATACTTGCGGAACATCTGGCGTTCGCTTGCAGTGTCTTCGCCTGCTCCAGAATATCCTTCTACGCGGAAGAAATAGCCCGGCACGCTTGTTCCCAGCGCCTGATGCAGTCCGTCGTTTACATGGTTATAGACAACATCCATGATTATACCAATGCCGGCATCTGCATAAGCCTTTACCAGTTTTTTGAATTCCTTAATTCGTACGGCGCCGTCAAAAGGATCTGTAGAATAAGAGCCTTCCAGACATGCGTAATTTTCTGGGTCATAGCCCCAGTTAAAGTTGCCGAACGTAATGCGGTTCTTTACGGATTCCGTCCTGCACTTAGCCTCATCAACTGAGCGGAAATCAAATACAGGCAGCAGCTGTACGTGAGTAACGCCAAGAGATTTTATGTAGTCAAAGCCTGTAGGAAGTCCCTTGTAAGTTGTTCCGCTTTCTGCTGCCCCAAGGTAGGTTCGTTTGTAGATTTCTGAACCGTTCCATGTTGGGCTGGAAGTAATATCCGCAATATGCGCTTCATAGGCAACAACGTCTGCCGGTGACTTTACCGAAGGCGCCTTTACCTTTTCCCAGCCGTCGGGATTAGTCTGTTCAAGATTTACCACCATTGACCTTGTACCGTTTACACCGCAGGCTCTCGCATACGGATCCGCAGAAACCTGATCAACACCATGCACCTGAACAATGTAAAGATAGTATACGCCGTTAAGGTCGCCCTTTTCTTCTGCTTCCCATACACCGGCATTACCGTTCTGGCAGCGCTTCATCTCTATTGTCTTGTATGCAGGAGAATCTGTTCCGTCTGCAAAAAGCTGTACAGAAACCTTTTTAGCAGTAGGCGCCCAAAGCCTGAATACAGTTTTGTGGGCTGAATAAACTGCGCCTAAAGTTGCATTTGTTACATAGTTTTGAGCAAATGAAGCCGAATCAAAGTACCATTCAAGGGCAGCAGTATTTTCGCCGCCACTTGTCTGACTCTTAAGCCTGCCGCTCTTTATAAGGTTGAACAGATAGTTTTCCATATGTTCTGAACCGCAGAATTCATTGTTAAGATTATGGGTTTCAAATGGAGCGCAATTCCATCTTGAAGGAACAATGAATTTTTCTACAGCCTTAGCCTTTTTATTTCCATCCAGAGCAGAAGTTTCGATTTCTACAAATTCACCCGGCGCAATGCGTTTTCCGCAGATTGTAATATGCTTCATCGTTGCGTTTTTGTCCGGGTCATTCCACCTTACAGTAGATTTATAGACCTTGCCGCAGCGTTCTACAGTTGCCTCAAAAGTCCAGTTCTTTCCAAACGGGAATGTAAATTTAAGGCAATTGCAGCCAGCAGGAAGACACGGAGTAAACTGAATCTTGTCTTCAATCATGTCCGGCTTGAATCCGGCAAAATCCTGTGCAATATTGCGCACAAATTCTGCAACGCTCCACGCCTGGCTGAACGTACCAGAAAGTACAGGGTTACCGTTTTCGTCCGGACGCGCGTGAATATTTTCGCTTAAGGAACCGGCGCAGCCAGTTTCCAGAATCATCTTTGCTTCATTCTGAAGTATTGCAGAAGCCTTTTCCGGCATGGTTCCGTTTGATTCCAGAACACTTGCCGTAATGTAAGGACCGGAATTCCATTCCCAAATTGTTCCGTTATGATATGCCGCATCTTTGTGGTACCATTCCGGGTTTTCGTGCTCCGGATGGAAAAGAGGATCTTCAGGACTTAAGCTGAAAAGCCCGAACGGACTCACCAGCTCCCTGTCAACGTTTTCCAGAATCCTTTTGCGTATTTCCTTGTTTACAAAACCGGCACCTTCGTCCGGCTCTAAAATTCCCGGAACAGAAGAAATGAACAGCTGGTTCGGACGCACGCGCATATCCTTTGCCCATTCGCCGTATCCACCTTCCGGAAGATGATCCGCCAGCGCACTGCAGTCCTTATTCCAGAAAAACCTTTCAAACGAATCCCGCACTTTAGTCGCAGCCTTACTGTAGGATTCAGCCTTGTCTTTGTTTCCTGTCAAACTTTCAATTTTTGCACCAATACGAAGTGCTGTATACCACAGCGCCTGTACGTCATTTGCACGGCTTCCGCGCGGAGAAAGAGGTTCGTTTCCTGCAATACGCGCATCCATCCATGTATCTGCATCGCCGTGCAGAAGGAATCCGTGTTCGTCACAACGCCTGCTGTCTGCATCCAGCGCAATTTCTACAGTTTCCTTAAGCTTTGCAAGGATTTCCTTGTCGCCAGAATAAAGCACGTATTCCCACAGCGCCCTGATAAACCACAAAGTTCCGTCTACTGTGTTATAAATTACGTCGTTTTCGTCCCTGTAGCGATTAGGAATTCTTCCGTAAGAAGGACTCTTTGTCTTTATGTCCTGGAAACCTGCAAAACCAAGCAGGACATCCTTAGCTTCATCAAAACAGCCACTTGCAATCAATGTTCCGCAGAGAGAAATAAATGTATCGCGCCCCCAGTTGTCCCTGAACCATGGAAGCCCAGCCCAGATTCCACGGTAATTGCTGCCGTGGTCCTTTGTAGCAAGCTGCCATGCGCTGAACCTTGCCCAGCTTACAGCTTCGTTGAATCTGGCGTCTCCGCAATCAAATTTAACTTTTCCTAAAAATTCATCTATCTGCTTTTTATGAGCCAGAATTCCCTTTGACTTTACAAGTCGAACCGCTTTATCAACTGCCTGCTTTTCTGTATCTTCAAAGGCAAGGTACCATCCGTCTGATTCAAAAGGTTTTTCAGAAAGCCCAAGCGATTTTCCGTCAGAAACTATAAGTTCAAGATCTTCGTTCTTTACGGCATAATAAAAGTTAAAATCTGCCGCAATGGCAATTCCGCAGTCTGCATAAAGAACGGTTACGTCGTCTACGGTTTTTACGTTCCATACAGGACGACGGCAAACTTCGACCGTTTCTTTTTTTGCCCACACGTTTTCTACTTCAGAATCATCTTCTTCGATTGCACGCTCAATGATTTCCTTAGGGCAGATTCCGGTCAGTCCGGCATTTCTGTCTGTAGAAATATAAAACGCCCTTTCATCCAAAAGCAGACACACATCAAGACTGCTTTTTTCAAATGAAGCCCGGAATCCATAAGGATAGACACGAATTGCTTCAGCGTCATTCAAGGAATGGCCCTGGCAGGTAAATTCCTTTACAAAATGCTTATTTCCCCGATGATATCCGTTTTCCTGATTTGCATCCCCGAACAGAAACTGAAAGTAACCGTCCATGCGGTCTGTAAATGCGAAGCGTCTTTTAGCGCCTTTCTGAATTTTAATATGCATAATTAAAGAATATTCTATTAATAACAAAAACTCAATTAAAACCTTCAACAAAAATCAGATTTTATAAGGGCAGAAGATTCCTGTAATTTCTTTTGCGTTTGGCCACTTTGTATCATATAATTAAACTATGAAAAATATCGGGAAGAGCAAAATTGTTTTAGTTACAGGTGCTTCCTCTGGCATAGGATTAGACACCGCACTGCGCCTTTTGGAAAAAGGCTATACTGTTTACGGAGCAGCCCGCCGCACCTCCCTCCTTTCCAAACTGGAAGAGCACGGCGGCCACGCAGTCTACCTGGACCTGTGCAGCGACCAGTCAATGGTGGAATGCGTAAACACAGTACTTAAGGCAGAAGGCCGCATAGACGTCCTGGTAAATAACGCAGGTTTTGGAATGGGCGGGGCGCTTGAAACCGTTTCCATGGAAGACGCAAAAAAGCAGCTGGACGTAAACGTATTCGGACTTGTCAGAATGACTCAGCTGGTGCTTCCGTCAATGCGCAATAACAGAAGCGGTACAATAATAAATATTTCTTCAATTGCCGGAAGATTTTCTTCACCGTTTTTGGGCTGGTACCACGCGTCAAAATACTGCGTAGAAGCCCTTAGCGACGCACTCCGTTTGGAAACAGCTTCCTTTGGAGTAAAGGTTGTAATCATAGAACCGGGATTAATAAAGACGGACTGGGGTGTAATTGCCGCCGACTACATAGAAAAGAACACAAAAGGCACGCCATACGAAGCAAACGGTCTGAACACCGCCGCATACTATAACCGTCATTATAGAAACATGAAGGGTGTTTCGGACATAAGCGTAATTTCCAAAACTGTTTTAAAAGCAGTTGCCTCAAGGCATCCAAAAATCCGCTACAAGGCAGGAAAATATTCGCAGCTGTTCATAAGCGCAGGCCTGCTGCTTCCGGGCGCAGTTCTAGACAGGGTTAAAATTCATCTCTTTAAGATAAAGAGACATCTTTAAGGATTTATATGGCAGAAAAATCTTTGATTTTAAACTTTTTGAAGAAAGTAAAGGACGTATTCCTCGATTTTAGATATGCAAGAATCCTGATGATTATCTCCATCGACTTTGCTTTTGTCTATCATCTGACTTTCCTGTTTATATTTAAATATCTGAATATAATGCCTCTTTTCTACCACAATATTGTAAGCGTTTCTCTGTTTTTAACGCTGGCAATAATTGTTCCAAGGCTCGAATCCTATACACTTGCGTATTTCCTTACTTTTATCGAAGTTTTGATTCATCAGATTGCGGCCGAATGGTTTTTAGGCGGACTTACAGCGTTCCACTTCTTTATCTGGCTGGTCGGAATCCTTCCAATTCTTACGTTCAGAAAGCACTTCAGGCTTGCCGTTTTTTACGGAGTCCTTACCTCGCTAATTTTTGCCGTAATGGAAAGCATAAGCCCATCCATTCAGGCAAAAGTAGAAATTTCTCCAATGCTTTTAAAAGGAATCCGCGTATCAAACATTTTCCTTTCGGCATGCCTTATCCTTACAGGACTTTTAATTTTTGCGTTTATTGTCTGGAACATAGAAAAGAACCTTCAGATTCAGGTTGCTCGCAAAACTCACGAAATTGAAAACAAGAACAAAAAGATTACAAGAATCCAGAACCACATCATCATCAGCCTTTCTGATCTTGTAGAAAACCGCGACACAGATACCGGTGCCCATATCCAGCGCACCAGCGACTACGTAGACCTTATTGCAAAAGAAGCCGCCAAAATGGGATATTTTACCGAAATCCTTACAGAAAAATACATTCCGCTCATTAAAAAAGCAGCCCCTATGCATGATATCGGAAAAATTACAGTATCAGACCGCGTATTAAAAAAGCCGGCTAAACTTACGGCGGAAGAATTTGAAGAGATAAAAAAACATACCACAGCAGGTGGAGAAATCATTTACGAAGTTCTGGGAATTTCTGATGACCGGGAATATGTATTAACGGCACATGATGTTGCCCTTTACCACCATGAACGATGGAACGGCTCCGGCTATCCAAAGGGACTTTCAGGCGAACAGATTCCGCTGTGTGCGCGCATAATGGCAATCGCCGACGTCTTTGACGCCCTCGTTTCCAAGCGTTGCTACAAAGAACCGATGAGCCTTGACGAAGCCTTTGATTTTATCGACAGAACGCCGGCTCTCAATTTGACCCTGTTCTGGTAAATGTTTTCCTAAACTGCCGCCAGCAGATAACGCAAATCTTTAAGAGTTACACACAATAAAAAAAACGGTCATTGGGGCTCTCAAAATAGCCGCAATAACCGTTATATTCTTTACCCCAAACTCTGGCGGTAGTTTTCGTACAGAAGTACGCCAGCCGCAACAGAAACGTTAAGGCTGTCAATTTTTCCACAAGTAGGTATAGAAACAATCTGATCGCACTGTTCTTCCAGAAGCCGTGCAATTCCGGTTCCTTCGCTGCCCATTACAATAACGGCGCGGCTTGAAAATTTTACGTCCTTAAGCGACTGTCCACCGGCATCTGCGCCGTACGCCCAGAAGCCGTTTTCCTTAAGCCTCTGAACAGTGCGCACAAGGTTATTTACAACAGCAACAGGAACCCATGCGCTGGCACCGGCAGAACTGCGTGCAATTACTTCGTTTGTTTCAACGTCCTTTGCACCGCGGCGTTCCGGCACCACAACTAAAGAAGCGCCAAACTGGTCACAGCTTCGGATTATGGCACCCACATTATGCGGGTCAGTAACAGAATCCAGCACAATTACAACCTGGCGCTCATTTTCGCTTTTTGCAGCAGCAGCAAGCAGCCAATCGTCAAATTCTACAAGGTTACGGGTTTTAGCCTGCTCGCCGCTAAGGCACAGCACAATACCGCGGTGATCACGGCTTGTTTCCGGCAGATTCTGAACAAGACCGAATAAAGTCTTATCATCTGCCTGACTTATAGCAATACCGGCTTCTTTAGCCGCCGCAAGAATCTTCTTAACGCGCGGTCCCGGTTTACTGTAAACAATACGCATTCCTTCACCGTTCCCGGCATCCTTTGCCCTAAGAACTTTTTCTTCTATTGCATGAAATCCTGTGATTATACGTTCAGCCATTCTATTCTAGCGTCCGCAGCACTTCTTGTATTTTTTTCCGCTTCCACAAGGACACGGATCGTTACGTCCGATTTTTTCACCGTCACGCTTTACAGTTTCAGTAATGATGTTTCCGGCAACGTATTTCCATTCGCCGTTAAACTTTTTGAAACCTGCAATTTCGTGGTGATGTTCAATCATCTGGTTCAAAGTGTAGTCAGCAATGAATTCAACAACGCCTTCATCACCTTTTTCTTCTGTTCTAAGGATTTTAAGACCCTGCCACTTTGACTGGCGGCTCCATTCTTCTGTAGCTTCCTTATCAATGTCTGCAATTCCTTCGCCTTCTTCGCAAGAATTGATGATAAAGTCAATTTCGTGTGCTACGTAAGCTGAATAACGAGCACGCATCAAAGCTTCTGCAGTAGGAGCTTTTTCTGTACCTTTAATGATAGGTTCACAGCATTCGCTGTATTTTTTTCCTGAGCCACAAGGGCAGTTTGTAATTTTTTCACTCATAATCTCAATAATACCAAAATGTTTATTTGTTAGCAATTATCCTGTACATAGGGTCTTCGCCCGGGTGCAGTTCCAGAATGTGTTTTTCGCATTTAAGGACTTCGCTCGGCTCATGCGTTACATGCAGGAACGTAGTGGTTCCGCAGTCTGCAATTATATCCAGAAGGTCCAGAATCTTCTGGCGCATCTGCTCGTCAAGCCCGTGGCACGGTTCATCAAGAATAAGCACAGGAGGGCACTTTACGGCACCGCGCAAAATCAGCACAGCACGCTGTTCGCCGTAACTAAGATTGCCGAACATTTCGCTGCCCCGGCCCGCAAATCCCGCAAGCGCCAGCCACTTTTCTGCAGCAGCCGCTTCAACGTCACTAGGAGCTTCGTACAGCCCGATCGAATCGTGGAAGCCGCTCATAATAACGTCACGGAGCGAAGTTCCGCCCAGCATCCTGTATTCAACGTGCAGCCTGTAGCTTACAATCCCCAGGCGGTGCTTAATGTCCCAGATAGTTTCACCCGAACCTCGGCGCGCACCAAAAATCTTAATGTCGTTTCTGAACACCTGCATGTTGTCGCCGGTAATAAGCTCAAGCAGCGTAGTCTTACCCGAACCGTTTGGCCCGCGGATCAACCAGTGCTCGCCACGCTTTAAAGTCCAGTTCAGATTCTTCAAAACCATGTGGTCATCCCAGCCCACGTTAACATCATGCATATCAATCAAAATGTCACTTTCCGGCTGAAAATTTTCCACGCCCATAACATAATTCACTTCGTTACTGAGCTTTTTTACAGCCTCAGAAAATTCCCTGTAACCGGCACGGCGCTTTTCTTCTTCAAGAGCATTCTGCCTTTCTGCAACAACCTCATAATCAGCACGGCTTCCGCAGAACGAAATTTTTCCGTCCCTAAATTCAAGCACGTCAGAAACCGCATCCGGAATCTCCTTAAAGCGTTCCATGCAAAGAATAATATGCGGGAACGCACCAATATCGCCGCCCTTAAGCTGCTTACCCGCAATCGAATCAAAAAAGTCCAAAAGAATCCCGCGGCTTTCTGCATCAAGACCAGCAAACGGATCACTTAAAATCAAAAGCTTTTTACGCGAAACAAGCGCACGCGCCAAAAGAGTACGCCGAATTTCGCCCGTAGACATGTATTTAATTCCGCGGTCAAGAATTTTTTCCACACCGCAAAGCTTAATTTCCGGGTAAGCATCCAGCTCAGCACAAACCGCCGGAAGTTCAGCCCCCTTTTTTATAGGCCCAACAATTCCTTCCGCAATAAAAACACGACCGGTTCGCCCAATATCAACACCGCCGTCAATAAATTCACTTTCATCAAGCTCACGCTCTTCCTGAATAAGACGCGCCGCACGCTCAAGCGAAACTGTTTCCACCGAATCCGCAAACGCATTCACATACTCAGCCTCACCATCACCGCTGCACGCAAACTTAATCCCAAAACCGCCGTCCAAAGCCTTTAGAAATTCAGCCTTACCGCCACCATTCGGTCCAGTCACAAGCCACGCCTCTCCAGACTTCATTTCCCAATCAAGCCCATCCAGCAAAGTCCCCCTGGAACCTTCAATCCTGCAATTATTTATCTTAATCAACGAAGAATCATTTTCCATAATGTCTTCAGCATACCACAATGCAAAATTCTTTTCACTCTTTTTCTCTCAGCGCAGCTGGAACCGCAAAGGGCTATTCCAGGCTACCCTCACGGTCGGTACCTCACTTTCGTTCGGCACGGCGCTCCGCGCCCCTTCCATATCCCGGCGCAGTTGGAACAGCAAAGCCCAGCGGTGGTTGAGCCTGTCGAAACCACCGCGAATGCGGAAATAATTTCCTTGCAGATACAGCCAACGCTAGTTGGCTGAGCGACAAACACGGAAGCCCACTTTGCTGAACCTTTGGTCCGGGTAGTCGTGGCCCCGGTAGCAAACAGACGCGTTGATGGCGTAGTAGTTCCAGCTGTTCCGCCGCTTTTCTGGTCAAGCAGCACTGCTGCCGCAAGGTTTGAACTGTCGTCAGCATTTGTGTCACATGACGCAAACCCAAATAAAACAGCCGCAATGCCGGCAAGTGCTACAATTTTAGATACTTTTAATTTTTTCAATTTACTTCTCCCTCAAAAAAAACTTTAACAATTAAATCACAAATTTTCCTTAGGCAAATACATTTTTTATCACTTAACCTCGTTATATAAGGTATGGAAATAATTAATAACTACGAACACAAACTTACTCCGGAAGAAAAATGGGAACAGGCAACACTTGCAAATAATTTCATATTTTATAAGGTGATGCGGCAACATCAGGATGCATGCAAACAGCTTTTGGAAATGCTGCTTGGAATTAAGATTGACTCTATGGAAATGAAGCAGGAAGAGACTATTGCCCTTGACTACGATTCAAAAGGCATAAGGCTTGATGTCTTTGTTAAAGACACTGGCAGAATGTTCGATGTTGAACTACAGGTTGCAAACACAAAGGAATTGCCCGAACGTGCCCGCTACTATCAGGGCGTGATGGACGTAGACACGCTTAAGGCGGGACAAAAGTACAAGGAACTTCGGGACAGCCACATAATCTTTATCTGTCTTGAAGATGTTTTTAAAAACGGTCTTCCCGTAAATACATTTGCAAACATCTGCCTGGAGGACGGAAAAACAAAATTCGGTGACAGGACTTACAAACACTTCTTTTTTGCGCCTCTGTGTGCTAAAATGATTGAAGACAAGGAAGTCAAGGCATTTTTTGAGTTCCTCATTTCAAACCAGGCATCCAGCAGCTACACCGATGAGCTGAAAAATTACGTTGCAGATGCAAAACAAAGCACGGAGAACAAAATGCAGTTCATGACATGGGAAAGACAGAGGGCTTATGATTTTGAAGCTGGTGTACAGCAGAAAGCGGTGGAAGCTGCCGAACAACTGATAAAAATGAATATTTTGTCTGCTGAACAAATTGCGACTGCTGTAAATCTACCACTTGAACAGGTTCTTGAAATAAAAGAAAAGATTTCTGTAAAAGCATAAAACTGAAAATATGTCGTAAACGCCATCTTTTCAAAACATACGATGCATGCCGCCTTTCAGTGCGACATGCATTTTTTTTATAAATTTTCACCGGGCAAATGCATTTTTTATCACTTAACCTCGTTATATAAGGTATGGAGAAATGTGAGAGAAAATGTATTTCAAACCCTTTGAAGAACTTACCTTTTCTGACGACTTTATGTTCGGAAAAGTAATGCAGGATCCGGAAATATGCACCGGAGTTTTAGAACGTCTTTTACACATTAAAATTGACCACATTGAATACCCCGAACTGCAGAAAGTTATAAGCCCGTATTATACCAGCCGTGGCATACGGCTTGACGTATACGTAAAGGATTCAGACCGCGTATTCGACATTGAGATGCAGTCCACCCCTCAGGACGCATTGGAAAAACGCATGCGTTATTACCAGTCCATGCTGGACATAGACGACTTGATCCGCGGCAGCAGCTACGACGAACTAAAAGAAAGCTATGTAATCTTTATCTGTAAGAGTTCGCCATTTAAGAAAGACAGCCCAGACTGGAACCACCCCGTCTATAAATTTGAAACAATGTGCCGTGACTATCCCGATGTCATATTTAATGACAGCGCATGCAAATTGATTTATAATGCAAGTGCATACGAAACAGAAAAAGATCCTGAACTCCGGGCTCTCCTGAATTTTGTATGCAAGAACAATGCAGACGACAATTTTACCAAAAAGATTACCAGTCTCATTGACAAAATCAAGCAGAACGAAATCAATAAAACGGAGTACATGAGTATGAACATACACGAGTACGACAAGTTCAGGGCCGGCAAGAAAGAAGGCATTAAACAAGGTACACTTGCCGGTGCTCAGCAGAAAGCAGTGGAAACTGCAAAAAAGCTACTCAAAATGAATGTGCTGAGTTTAGAACAAATTGCAGAAGCCATAAATTTACCTATAGAACAAGTAAAAAAACTTGCAGAAGAAATTCATAAAGACTAGTTAATCCATTCAAAAATTCAACCAGGAGATTTCTATGAACGAAATAATTAAAGCAATGAAAGAACGCCGGAGTATCCGCAAGTTTAAGTCGGAACTTCCGTCTAAAGATATTCTTGAACAGATTGCAGAAGCCGGACTCTATGCCGCAAACGGCAAGGGGAAACAGGCTTCAAAAATCATCATTGTTACAGACAAAAAGCTCCGCGACAAAATCAGTGAAATGAACCGCAAAATCGGCGGATGGAACGAAGGCTTTGATCCGTTCTACGGAGCTCCTGCCATGCTCATCGTAATTGCAGAAAAAGACTGGAACAACAGGGTTTACGACGGCTCGCTTGTAATGGGAAACCTTATGCTTGCCGCCCACTCGCTTGGCCTTGGCAGCATCTGGATTCACCGCGCAAAAGAAGAGTTTGAAAGCGACGAAGGCAAAGAAATTTTAAGACAGCTTGGAATTGAAGGCGAATGGGAAGGCATAGGTCACTGCGCCGTAGGCATAATTGACGGCGACATTCCTTCTCCTGCCCCGCGCAAAGACGGCCGCATCGTTTGGGCGGAATAGCGCCCAACCCCGTTCCTACTCCCTGAACAAATTCGTTACATGGAACTGAGTTAAATCTTTTATGACTTCTGCTGCAATCATCATGCCGGCAACGGAAGGAACAAAAGCGTTACTGCCGGGTGTCTGCTTTTTTGTGGAGCCCTGGCGGTCAGGCGTTATGCCGGAACCATCTTTAAGTTCAGAATCCATCCCGTCAATCTGCGGAGGAATAGCCGGTTCCGTTGAAAACACAACCTTCAGCCGTTTGATGCGGCGCTTCTTAAGTTCGTTTCGCATAACACGTGCAAGCGGACAGACAGAAGTTCGCGTAATGTCAGCAACCTTAAGCTGTGTCGGGTCAACTTTGTTTCCGGCACCCATGCAGCTGATAACCGGCTTTTTAAGAGCCTTTGCACGGGTAATGATTTCCAGCTTTCCAGTAACAGTATCAATGCAATCTACAATGTAATCGTACTGCGTAAAATCAAACTGACCGGCAGTGTCGGGCATGTAAAAAGTCTTCCATTTAGTAACCTTGCAGTCCGGATTAATATCATGAATGCGCTCTTCTGCAACATCAACCTTATCTTTCCCAATTGTAGAACGCAGGGCATAAAGCTGGCGGTTCAAATTTGTAACGCAGATTTTATCATCATCAACAATATCAATTGCACCAATACCAGAACGAACGAGAGCTTCAACAACATAACTTCCTACTCCGCCAATGCCAAACACAATGACTCTGGCGTTATAAAGCTTTTCCATGTTCTCTTTTCCGAATGTAAGTCTGGTTCGTGCAAACTGATATGTGTTCATAAAAATCCTGCCTTAAATTCCCCATTAAACAGATGTGTTATTATAAAGAGATAAGAAGCCTCTTACAAGAAGAATATTTTTATTGACTTATACCCCCTGTAGGTATTAAATTATTTTTATAGATACCTTCCAGGGGTATATAGCGGAGGAATTATGACTAGAGAAATAAGCACCGAAGAAAAAAATGCAGGAGCCACGGAAGAATGTCCGTTCTGTTCCGGAAAACACAAGGACAGAACCGACACAGAATACAAAGACCTTATGAACCGCCTTAAGCGAATTGAAGGCCAGGTGCGTGGCGTAGAAGGAATGATTGAAAAAGGCGCTTACTGCACGGATATTCTCATGCAGGTTTCTGCTATTACAAGCGCCCTGAACAGCTTTAACAAGGTGCTGCTCGGAAACCACGTAAAAACATGCGTTGCAGAAAACATTCGCTCCGGAAACGATGAAGTCATTGAAGAACTTGTATCAACTCTCCAAAAGCTGATGAAATAGGAGGCCATATGGAACAGTTTAATGTAACGGGAATGAGCTGCGCAGCCTGCCAGACCCGCGTTGAAAAGGCTGTAAATGCAGTGCCCGGTGTAAAAAGCTGTGCAGTAAGCCTTTTGACCAACTCTATGGGCGTGGAAGGAACGGCTTCTTCAGATGAAATTATTAAAGCAGTAGAAAACGCAGGATATGGCGCAAGCATAAAGCGATCCGGCAATAAATCAACCGGCACAAAATCTTCCCGAAATAACTACGAAAATGCCTTAAAAGACACTGAAACTCCAAAAATGAAAAAGCGCCTTGCCGCCTCTGTAATAATTCTGATTCCGCTGATGTATGTTTCAATGGGTCACATGCTGTGGTCATGGCCTCTTCCAGCATTTTTAGACGGAAACCACGTTGCCATGGGCCTCTACGAACTTCTGCTTGCAATGCTGGTAATGGTAATAAACCGAAAATTCTTTGTCAGCGGATTCAAGGCTCTTATTCATAGGGCGCCAAACATGGATACCCTTATTGCCCTTGGTGCAGGCTCTGCATTCGGCTACAGCGTGTTCGCGCTTTTTGCAATGACAGCCGCAGTACAAAAAAATGATACAACTCAGATTCTGTACTATATGAATCAGTTCTATTTTGAATCCGCAGCAACCATCTTAACTTTGATCACCGTAGGAAAAATGCTGGAAGCAAAATCCAAGGGAAAGACGACAAACGCACTAAAAGCGCTGATGAACCTTGCTCCCGAAACAGCAGTCCTTCTGATTGACGGAAAAGAAGTTACCGTACCGGTTGAAGACGTAAAGACCGGAGATCTGTTTGTTGTCCGCCCCGGAGACAAAATTCCCGTAGACGGAACTGTTCAGGAAGGCGCAAGCGCCGTAAACGAATCTGCTATAACCGGCGAAAGCGTGCCTGTAGAAAAACAGGCCGGAGACAAAGTTACTTCCGCCACAATAAACACTTCTGGCTATATGATCTGCCACGCGACCAGGGTTGGTGAAGACACAACTCTTTCTGAAATAATCCGCATGGTCAGCGACGCCGCTGCAACTAAGGCCCCAATTGCAAAGATTGCAGACAGGGTTTCCGGAGTATTTGTCCCTACCGTAATTGCAATTGCAGTCGTAACGCTTGCTGCATGGCTCCTTGCCGGCGAATCATGTGGGTACGCAATTGCGCGCGCAGTTTCTGTTCTGTTAATAAGCTGCCCGTGTGCGCTTGGACTTGCTACCCCGGTTGCAATTATGGTCGGAAATGGAATCGGCGCTAAGTCTGGCATTCTGTTTAAAACATCAGCGTCTCTTGAAGAAGCAGGCCGCACTCAGATTGTTGCTCTAGATAAAACTGGAACAATTACAACCGGCATCATGAAGGTAACGGATTTAGTTACCGCAGACGGAGTAAGCGAATCTGAACTTCTTTCTGCGGCATACTCTATAGAAGAAAAGAGCGAACATCCTGTTTCCAGGGCAATTGTAATGCATGCAAAGGAAAATGCCGCCGCACAAAAAGAAACAACAGATTTTGAAGCCATACCAGGAAACGGACTTAAAGCTCTCATAGACGGTGTTCTTGTCTTTGGCGGCAATGCTGAATACATAAAAAAATCTACGGCAGCAGACATAACTCCTTTAAAAGAGAAAATTGATGAACTTTCCGCTCAAGGAAAAACGCCGGTCCTTTTTGCAGATGAAAAACGGCTTTTAGGAATTATAGCCGTGGCAGATACATTAAAGAACGATTCAGCGGCTGCCGTACGACAGCTAAAAAAACTTGGTCTTCATGTTGTAATGCTTACAGGAGACAACGAAACTACCGCCCGCGCAATAGGCACAAAAGCCGATGTTGATGAAGTAATTGCTTCCGTAAAACCGGACGAAAAGAAAGCCGTAATCCGCGGCCTTATGCAGCACGGCAAAGTTACAATGGTCGGCGACGGAATAAACGATGCGCCGGCACTTACTTCCGCAGATTTGGGGATTGCCATAGGAGCCGGAACCGATGTTGCCATAGACGCCGCAGACGTCGTCCTCATGAAAAACTCGCTTTCAGATGTTGCGGCCGCAATCAGAATCAGCCGGGCAACTTTGCGCAACATTCACGAAAACCTGTTCTGGGCGTTCTTCTACAACGTAATCGGAATACCTCTTGCTGCAGGCTGTTACACTGCGGCATTCGGCTGGAGCCTGAATCCTATGTTCGGAGCGGCCGCAATGGGACTTTCAAGCTTCTGCGTAGTTACAAACGCCCTGCGGCTTAACCTTATCAAACCGTACGAATCAAAACACGATAAAACCGTAAAAAATCCCGTAAAGGGAAATCTTATAAAAACAGAAAACAAGGAGAATATCACTATGAAAATTTCTGTAAAAGGCATGATGTGCCAGCACTGCGAAATGCATGTAAAAAAGGCTCTGGAAGCCATAGACGGAATTACCTCTGCACAGGCTTCACACGAAAGTGGTACCGTTCAGATTGAAACTTCAAAAGAAGTTGATGAAGAACTGATTAAAAAAGCTGTTACCGATGCAGGCTACGAATACTGCGGAATGTAAGCCCACTTGGGGATGCCTAATAAGTTTTGTCCATGCGGTCATTCTTATAAGGCATCCCTTATTTTTTTGACATATCTAAAAATAAAAGCTACCATTACTACATGAGAAAGATTTTAAATTCTAATCCCTTCAGATTAATTATTAGCGCAATTTTTTTAGTTTTTATTGCAGCTTCCTGCAGCATGTCTTCAGATGAAGATGACAGAATTTATGACATAGCAAAATATCTCATCTACAAACAGAGCTTAAAACAAAACCAGAACGCAGCAATAAATGTTCTCGCAAAACTTGGCGACAAGGTAGAAATTGCTTCAACTGGAAAAGATACAAATAATAAAAGCGTAGTATTTTTTTATTTTACGCAATTGGTTGATCATAATGATCCTTCAAAAGGAACCTTCCAGCAGTATTGTGACTGCCTGCAGAAGTTGTAGACATTGCATACTTTATTCAAGCAACAAAAGAACTTGGATATTATCTTTTGGATTGGAATTTTCTAAAAGAAAAAGGCCTGATGACAGATGCTGAAATCGACTACTTTAATAACTCTCGCAACATTGTGAAATTGACTGAAGATTATCATATCGAATATGATAACGGTGCATTAATGAACGGATTCTTTGACTTCTTAGCCGGAAACAGTTCAAATGATAAATGCCGCATGGTTTTTGTTTACGGAGAAAATGATCCCTGGACCGGAGGCGCAATTGCAGATAACCTCGCAGATGATACTTACGTAAAGAAAATAATCGTTAAAAAAGGAGTCCATTCTTCTAGTATGAACAATGAATTATATTATTCTAAGGAAGACAGGAAAAAAATCGTTTCCGCAATTGAAAATTTCCTGCAGTAGATTTGAACATAGTTGAAGCGAGGGGAATTCTTTTCCCCTCGCTTTAATTTTATTTTGATTCAAGAATATTTCCGATGTGGCGCTTTTCAAAGAACATGTCGCGGTTTGAAAGGACAATTATTGCGGCGGCAATGGTAACAAAAATTGTTTCAAAACATTTTGTATCTGCCGTCATTGCTACTTTTTCCTGCATAAAGTTTACAAAAAGATGAAAAAGTATGCTTGCAAGCATACTACGGTTATTTTTTACATAAACCCAGGTAGTAATAAACCCCATAGGAACGACAGAAATAAGAAAATTAAACATGTAAATATAACTCATATTCCTGATTTCAAACTGATAGGTCCCTGGAATCCAGAATAAAGGAATATGCCATGCTGCCCAGACAAAACCAAAAATAACCGATTCCTTAAACCAGGAATGATACTGCGCAATTGAATCTTCTCCATATCCCCGCCAGCCAATTTCTTCCAGAATTGAAGCAAGAGTAATTGTAAGAAATGCACTGCATAGTCCCGGACCGTTAAAGGTAAAGCCTTCAATAAAAGAAAACTGTTTTATTTCCCCTCCGAACAGAAGCGAAAAAAGAATTGAACAGAAAATAATCGCAGCCATTATCAGATAGCCGCCAAGAATGTAAAACGGCTTAAGCTTCCAGAAATTGAAAATCTTCCGCCTGAAATCCTTTTTTAACGCCTCACTTTTAGAAGTAAATACAGTGATAATTGCAATTGAGGCAGGGCATAGAACTCCTAAAACCATTCCAATGGTGCATGTTAGACCTTCGTTAAAAAGGATGGCAAAAAGCCAGAAAGCCCAGGTAGCAATGAATACCTGAACATAAAATCTTTTTGGTTTGTATACATAAAAACTCTGATTATTTTGATTCATAAACTCCCCCTATTCCACATTTAAAACCTGAAGTTCTGATTTCCAGCCGTTAAGCTCTACAATAAGGTCCGTAGGGTCAGAAGGAGCCGAAAGATTTCTTTTTCCAATAAGAATTTTTGAATCTGAGTCTATAATTCGGGTAAACCGGCCGGCATTTTTAAGATAATATTTCTGATTTCCGTCAAAACAGATTTTTGAAATCGAATGAATTTGGTTTATGTCCATCTTTCCTTTTGCGGAGTTTATCTTAATGTCCAGATTTGAATTTGAATCTAATTCAACATGCCCGGATGCATTTGTTACAGAAATATTTTTTACCCTGCCGACAAATTCAATTGTATCAAAAGTGATGTCACGGATTTTAAGGTTTACAAGTTCTGATGCAAGTTCTACATCTGCAACAAAGCGTTCTGGTATTTTTACAAGGATAAACAGATTTTCTGCAGCAGCAATATCAGTTAAATCATTTGAATGTTTTACAATAACATCCATGCGTTTTTTATTTTCTTCAATTTTTACCTTTACCTGCTGTGCAATGAAATTCAGCTTGTTTGATGCGGCAATTACAATAATCTTCTCATCCTTTGTTTTTTCAATAATTACCTCATGAGCCGTTCCAAACTTTAAGTCTATTTTTTTTGGATTGTCCAGATCATATTCTGTACGGCTTTCATATAAAAATTCATGCTTTGAAATAAGGCTTTTTTCTTCACTTAAAAGGGAATCAAGAGATTCATTAAACAGGTTTGAAATGGAAATAAGGTTTTCTATATCAGGAATTCCATTTCCACTTTCCCATTTAGTAATTGCCTGACGGCTTACATAGATTTTTTCTGCAAGCTGTTCCTGCGAAATACCATTTTGTTTTCTTAATTCTTTAAGTTTTTCAGCAAAAGTCATAATTCCTTTCCTCCTGAACTATTATTTGCCAGTATTTTAAAGCCGCCGCATAAATTATAACAGAAAGCGGATATTACAAAAGGAATTATTTATGCTACTTATCGTTGCAATACAATCGAAAGAAAAAATCTGCGATAATTTACCTTTTAATGTATAATATAATTAACAAAAGAGAGGCAAAATTTGAAAACAACAGAAACATGCAACAAAGAAACAGTCCGCGAAAATACAATCGTACGGACAAGTTTAATCGGAATCGGGGCAAATGCACTTCTTGCAGCGTTCAAGGCATTTATCGGCATTATTTCAAACTCAATTGCCATAACGCTTGATGCAGTAAACAACCTGAGCGATGCGTTCAGTTCAATAATAACAATAATCGGAACAAAACTGGCGTCAAAGCCGGCAGACAAAAAGCATCCGTTTGGCTACGGACGACTTGAATATTTAAGCACGATGATTATTGCGATAATCATTCTGTATGCCGGAATTACATCGCTCGTAGAATCCGTTAAAAAAATAATTTCGCCGGAGCAGCCTGAATACACGGCGCACTCCATCATCATTCTGTCTGTTGCGGTAATTGTAAAAATCGTAATGGGATTTTATGTAAAGGCTGTCGGAAATAAAGTAAATTCTGAATCCCTTGTTGCAAGCGGAAAAGATGCCCTTATGGATTCCATAATTTCAATTGCAACAATCGTAGCTGCATTTGTTTTTATTTTTACAGGATTCAAGCTTGAAGCATACTTAGGGCTTTTAATCTCAATAATGATTATTAAAGCCGGCGCAGAAATTCTAAAAGAAACAATCAGCGAAATACTGGGAGAACGCGCTTCTGATGACCTAGCAAAAAGCATAAAGAGCACGATTTTAAGCGTTGATGGCGTCTTAGGTGTATATGACCTTGTTTTAAACAACTACGGGCCGGACAACTTTGTAGCTTCAGTTCACATTGAAGTCCGCGATGAAACAACCGCCGTTGAACTGAACGAAATGCAGTGGAAAATCTCGGAAAAAGTATACAAAGAGCACAATATTGTACTTTCTGCCATAGGCGTTTATCCGTCAAACAGCGGAGACACAAAAACCGGCTGCATAAAAAGGAAAATTACAGAATATCTTTCCCAGTACCCGGAAGTGCTTGAAATGCACGGCCTTTACCTAAACGAAGAAAAAAATTACCTTCGCATGGATATAATCATCGATTTTGATGCAAAAGACCGGCTTAATCTTTATAAAAAAATTAAAAATGAGATTTCGGCCTTATACCCAGAGTACAAGACAGAAATCAATCTGGACCTGGACATTAATACAACAAGATAATTTTTTTTGATGGAAGCGCGGAGAGCGCTTCCTGTGACGGAGTGATGGTTATGAAAAAACAAGCTATTCGGACGGCAAATACTATTACGAGTACCGTTTTATGTACTTTCTGGCGGCGGAACTGACGTATGTTTATATAAATTACTTTCATATATAATAGAAGATTTTGATTTCAGAAAATACGATGTTCACACCGGCACACGCTATAACTGCTATATTTCCACAGACTTAAACCTTGACGGCAAAATTGACGGCGGCGACAAAGAATACCGTAATGCGCTCCGCAATAAGTTTAAATTTGCCGTCCTCACAAGCCGCTATTCATTCTCGTGCGGAAATGCTTTCCCTGTAATCTGCGCAGAAGAAGGCATCCCGATTATCGGCGAACGAAGTAGCGGCGGCTCATGCTTAGTAGGTTTTGCCTGCACCGCCGACGGATTCCCGTTCCAGTTTTCACAAAACCAGAGACTCTCCAGCAAATACGACTGGTCAACAATAGAATGCGGCGCATCCGTCACAAGCGGTGGCGAAATTACAACAGCATCAGATTTCTACAACGACACAAAACTTCAGGAAATTATTGATAAGGTAGTGAAATAAAGGCTAATCATTCTTGAGTTAATGCGCAACTTCTTGCGCATTAACTGATAAAGCTTAAACGCAAGAAATTTCCTTATAAGTTACTTCTTCCCCTTCTTCTTCCGCAACTCCGGCAACTCCCCCCACATCGCCTCAAAAAGTTCCTTCAAAAACGCCTTATTTTCCACATCATCCACCAAAAGCATTTCCTTAGCCCCCTCATAAGGAACTTCCAGTGCAGCACTCGGCATTTTTTCCCGGGCAGAATCGATATTTTTCACCAAAAACCTATTATCATAAATCCCGCCAGCGATTTTTCCGCGGTAATAGATGATGAACTCGCCCATCATCGCTTTGTACGAGATTTCTTCCAGTTCAGAAAGTTGTTCCAAAACAAATTCAAGATATTCTTTAGTCGATGCCAAGATCTTCCTCCCCCCCCCTTCTGCGGCCAATCACCATTCTATCTTCGTTCCCTATATGCATACCCAAAATTAATCGGCGGCGATGTTACAGAAATATATTCAAAAACTTCCTGACTCTCATTTTTAAGGCCGTGAATATCTCCGTCTGCAAAACGGACAACATCCCCAGAAGAAAAAACTTCTTCCTTACCATCTGCAAGAAGAAGCACGCCGCTTCCCGCCACCGCAATCCAAATCTGCTCAGAAGAATCGTGTTTGTGCCGCGGCTGTTCTGCTCCAGGAGCCACCCTTACCCTAGTGATTGTAACCCGCTCGGAGCTACTGTTTTCCGGATTCAAAAGCTGTGCCGACTCTACGCCTGGATTACTTAAAACTTTTATTTCAGCCTTTTTAATAAATTCCATTAATCTTTTCCCCTTTTTCCAAATTATACAAAAATCAATCACCCATAACTATATTTTTATCCCTTTTTCATGCTAAACTCTTCCCAAAAGGAGCCCCAAAATGGCAAGCATCTTAATCAAAGACACAACCCGAGCCCAGCGCGAACAGATTGTCCGCGAAGCCTTAGGCGATGACTACGACGTAGGCTGCGGTTACGAATCCACCGGCATCAATTACGACCTTTACATCGAAGGCAAAAAAGAACTCCGCGACCTCAACATGGAAGCAAACTGCGGCTTTGAAGTAGCCCACCCCGAAGAACAAAAATCCGGCTGCGCCTCAATCGGAATGTAATAACCGACCAGCTTCCCTTAACACACTCACGCACTCACACAACATGCATAACTCACACAAAGTGCACGCTCATATCTCCCAAAAAAATAAAATGCCTTGAAATGCAAAAATATCGCATTCCAAGGCACCGGCATTTTAACAAAATGTCTGAACTTCAATCAGATTTAATAAAAAAACAGCAGATAAATTAGAATCTTCCGCCAATTACAAGTTCGTCATAGTCCGGATAAACAACTATTGTCTGTCTGGAATCAACATCAGCACTTGAGTAATTGTAAAGTTCCTTCATAGTGATTTTTTTATCACTGTCTAAGTCAGCAAGCAACGGGCCGGCAGATTCTGTTTTATAGTTCCATCCCAATCCGTTTGACCAGCATTCCGAAGCAAAGGCAATACCGCCAATCCATGCCCAAGAAGTCTCAGTCATTTTAGAAGAACAAAGTACATGGAATCTTTCATCAACCAGTTCACCGGCACGAGAATTAGATTCTTCAGCCTTAAAGTGAGCAATAAATTCATTTGCAAAAGAATCTTCGCCAAGACCACGGCCAATCAGGTTTCCTGCGTAACATGTTTCAGCAAAAAATACAACTTTACCGCGAACATATTTATCAAGCAAAGTCCTTACATCAGAACCGCGGAAAGAACCGTCAGTACCAATTCCAATAGAACCAGAAGAACTGCCATGAGCATTAAAGAAAACATAACTGATGTCATCGTCATCAGTGTTTTCAAAAAAAGCCTTAAACTTTTCAGAAATTTCCCTCAAAGTAAGATTTGTGTAGTTTTCAACAGCTTCAAATTTGTTGCCGTCAAAAGTCTGTTCATTAAAGGCATTAGTCATAGCATTAAGAGTAACAGTAGTTATTACCCTGTTATCAAGATTGCTAATCAAAAGCGCACGGCGAGTTACAATTCCGTCCTCATAAGGATCGTTACCGTCATATTCGTAAACGTTGTTGTCACCGTTGTCCCATGTAAGATTTTCATATCTTGCATGTACACTTTCACCAAGAGCCCAATCACCTTCATAAACATCATACAGAGAGTTGTCACCAGTTGTTTCAGTTGTCCATGTATAGTCATCAAGATTTACTCCGCGAACAGCCACAGTAGGACTTGTATTACCGGCAAAATAAATTGCCCTTCCGTATGCAACTTTCTTAAGCCATCTAGGATCCTGATTAGATTCACCTACAGCAGTAGAACCAAGATATTTAAGACCTTCAAATTTAGCATTAACAACTTCACCAAGATCATAAGAACCAGTAGGAGCCTTCCATTCAAAAGCTTTTGTTGTCCTTACAGTCAAATGCCAGCCTTTTTCCTCAGAATAAGTACCACGATACGCTTTAGCCCAGTTACCGTTAAAAGTTCCTGCAAAATAAACCGCATAGCCATATCCAGGATTCAAATCTGAATAAATAGTTGCATCGCCGGCAGAACCGTCACCACCTTCAAGATGACCAATCTTTACAGCCGCATCATTTCTGGCAATTGCAGCAATATCAGAATAATCCGATTCATTGCTGCAGGATACGATTGCAAACGCAACGCTTACAATCATAGCAATTTTAAATAAACCTTTTTTCACTTTTTTCTCCTTTCTCTTTTTTTAACTGTTTATTATTAAATCTGATCTGCACGCCGGCAATTCCTCACCGCCGCAATCACTAAAATAATAGTAAATTTTTCTTAACATTAAAACATATTTTGTAATTCTTTTTTTTTATGGAGAAAAATAAATAAAACTTATGACGTAAAATAAAGGAGGGGGAAGTCTCCCCCGCAGTATATAAATTGCGTAAGCAATTTTCCTATAAAGGGGGTTGCGAAGGGGGAAGTCTCCCCCTCGCTCCAATACCGCTCACTACGAGAAAATGCCCAAGTAAACTTGGTCACTTTCTCTCCGTTCGGGTATTTCCGCTACCCCCTCTGCGGGGACACCCCGCAACGCCCCAACGAAAGGTTCTTACAAATGATTATTCTCTTGAACAGTATGACGGTAGAAAAGTAATAATCACAGTTTTAGACGAAGAAAAACCATTTTCGACAGTTTCAGATGATAAACTTTTTGCAGCTTCCGATGCTCTTATAAGCCAAAATATGGAAGCTTATAAGGAACTGGCAAAATGATTTTCTTTGAATATGAACAGGTTATAAAACTCCATACTTTTCTTATTGCCAAAACTGGCGGAATGGATGGAATTCGAGATAAAAATCTTTTGGATTATGCTTTAAAATCACCGTTCCAAACTTTTGGGGGCAACGAACTTTACCCGGATATTTTAGATAAAGCATCTCAATTGTGCTACTCTCTTGTAGAAAATCATCGAAAGTAGAAAAAACGCCAGTTCCGAATTTAAATCATCAGAACTGGCGTTTTATTTCATAGAAACGGCATTAGCCGTTTCGAATCCGTGTGAGTCGCAACCTTACGGTTGCTTACCGAGTTTTGTCCGCTACGCTACCAAAACTCGCACCTATTTGATAAGTGAATGGTACTCCTGGAGTGATTTTACTCCACCTTCTCCGCCATTACCGTTCTTTACACTCTCAATGCCTTTTACAGCAGCGAGTGCACCAGCAATAGTAGTGATGTAAGATACCTTGTACTTCAAACAAGCCTTGCGGATAGTCTTTCGGTCTTCAGCATAGTTTCTCTTAGCCTTTGGAGTGTTGATTACGAGGCAAACTTCCTTGTTCATAATCAGGTCGACAACGTCTGGGCGGCCGGCACCAATCTTGTTTACAACGTCGCACTTGATTCCGTTTGAGTTGTAGAAGTCTGCAGTTCCCTGAGTTCCTACGAGTGTGAAGCCGAGGTCTTTCAATGTCTTACCGATTATAAGAACTTCTTCTTTCTGTCCCTCTTTGTTGCTCAAGCTGATAAGAACTTTCTTGTTTTCCCATGCAGCTGGTGCGTGTGGGAGTTCTGATCCTGCGGCTTCCTGTGCCTTGTAGAAGGCGAGTGGGAAGTTTTCAGCCAATCCCAAAACCTCACCTGTAGAACGCATTTCTGGTCCGAGGATTGGGTCTACTCCTGGGAAGCGGTTCCATGGAAGAACGGCTTCTTTTGCTCCGTGATATGGAATTACCTTGTCTTTAAGTCCGAGGCTTTCCAAAGACTCGCCCAACATCATGCGGGTAGCCAATCTTGCCATCTGTGTATCACAAACTTTTGATACGAGAGGAACTGTGCGGCTTGCACGTGGGTTAGCTTCGATTACGTAAACCTTTCCGTTTTCGATAGCGTACTGCATGTTCATCAAACCGCAAACGTGGAGGTTTTCGGCGATTTTGCGAGTGTACTCTTTGATTGTATCAAGATTCTCTTTTGGAATCGATACTGGAGGAATTACACAAGCCGAGTCACCAGAGTGAATACCTGCAAGCTCAACGTGTTCCATTACAGCCGGAATGTAAACATGATTTTTGTCAGCAAGAGCGTCTGCCTCACATTCCAAAGCATTCTTAAGGAAGCGGTCAATCAAAAGTGGGCGGTCAGGAGTTACACCAACAGCCTTTTCAACGTATTCCTTCAAAGTTGCTTCATCATAAATTACTTCCATTCCGCGTCCACCAAGAACGAATGAAGGACGAATCATGATTGGGTAGCCAATCTTATCAGCGCAAGCCTTAGCTTCAGCAAAGTCGATTGCCATTCCGCTTTCCGGCATTGGAATTTCAAGTTTTTCCATCATGTGGCGGAAGAGGTCGCGGTCTTCAGCGATGTCGATAGAATCAATTGATGTTCCGAGAATGTTTACGCCGTTCTCCTGAAGCTCGCGAGCAATGTTCAAAGGAGTCTGTCCACCGAACTGAACGATAACTCCGAATGGCTTTTCCTTCTCGTAAATCTGAAGAACATCTTCTGTTGTAACTGGCTCGAAGTAAAGCTTATCAGAAGTATCATAGTCAGTAGAAACAGTTTCCGGGTTACAGTTTACGATGATTGTTTCGTAGCCCATTTCCTTGAGCTGCATAGCCGCATGACAGCAGCAGTAGTCAAACTCAATACCCTGACCGATTCTGTTCGGGCCACCGCCCAAAATCATAATCTTCTTCTTGTTGTCAGTTGCAACGCTCTTGTCTTCAGCATTATATGTAGAATAGTAGTAGTTAGCATTTTCAACGCCGCTTACAGGTACTGCAAGCCATGCTTCCTTAATTCCAAGTTCCTTACGACGAGCACGGATATCTTTTTCGCTAACCTTAAGAATCTTAGAAAGATATTTATCGCTGAAACCGTCTTTCTTAGCCTGAATCAAAAGCTTATCTTCTGGAACACGTCCAGGGTTCTTAAGCATTTCCTCTTCCAAATCAACAAGCTCTTTCATCTGCTGGAGGAAGAACTCTTTAACGTATGTAATTTCAGAAAGTTTTGCCAAAGGAACACCCTTACGGATTGCTTCGTAAAGCTGGAAGTAGCGCTCGCTAGACTGAACTTTAAGCATTTCGAAAAGTTCATCAGCACTCTTCTTATTAAAGTCTTTTGCAAAACCAAGACCGCTGCGGCCGTTTTCTAGCCCTCGAATAGCCTTCTGGAAAGTTTCCTTAAAATTCTTACCGATGGCCATAACTTCACCAACGGCCTTCATAGAAGTTCCAAGTTCATCTTTTGTACCGCGGAACTTTTCAAAAGCCCAGCGGGCAAACTTAAGAACAACGTAGTCTCCATCAGGAGCGCCGCCCAAAGTATATTTTTCAAGAGTACCATCACGCCAGTATGGGATTTCGTCGAGTGTGAGGCCAGAAGCCAATTTTGCAGAAATCAGCGCGATAGGGAAACCTGTTGCCTTTGAAGCAAGGGCAGAAGAACGAGAAGTACGTGGATTGATTTCGATAATAACAACACGGCCAGTCTTAGGATTGTGAGCAAACTGAACGTTAGTACCACCGATAACACCGATGTTCTCAACAATCTTGAATGCCATTTCCTGAAGCTTCTTTTCCAGATCCTTGTCGATAGTCATAAAAGGAGCGGCACAGAAAGAGTCACCGGTGTGAACACCAACGGCGTCAATATTTTCGATAGTACAGATTGCAACCATCTGATTCTTAGAGTCGCGAACAACTTCAACTTCAAGCTCTTCCCAACCAAGAATAGACTCTTCAATCAAACACTGGTGAGTCATAGAAAGATCCAGACCGTTAGCAACAATAGTGCGGAGCTCTTCAACATTGTAGCAGAAACCGCCACCCTGACCGCCCATAGTATAAGCAGGTCTAACAACCAGAGGGAAGCCGATTTCTTCAGCAATCTTTTCAGCACCTTCAACAGTGTGACAGATTCCCGAACGAGGAGTGTCGATTCCAAGCGACTTCATAGTCTCCTTAAAAATCTCACGGTCTTCACCACGTTCAATAGCATCGAGGTTTACACCAATAACTTTTACACCGTATTTATCAAGAACGCCGGCCTTGTTCAATTCCATAGCCATGTTCAAACCAGTCTGGCCACCAAGGTTAGGCAAAAGTGCATCAGGACGTTCCTTTTCAATAATCTGAGAAAGACGCTCAACGTTCAGCGGCTCAATATAAGTAGCGTCCGCCATAACCGGGTCAGTCATAATTGTTGCAGGGTTAGAGTTTACCAGCACAATCTTGTATCCCAGTTCGCGCAAAGCTTTACAAGCCTGGGTTCCCGAATAGTCAAATTCGCAAGCCTGTCCAATTACAATCGGACCCGAACCAATAATCAAAACCTTTTTGATGTCTTCTCGTTTCATAATCTATTTTACTCCTACTAATAACCTTTGTAAAACCGCCCCATTATTTGGGCGTTCCCGTTCGCTTCGCTCACGGTCGGGTGTTCCACACTTCACTAACGCTCACCGTCCTCACTCCGTTGCGGTCGGCTGCTTCGCAGGTGTTCCATACCCTAACGCAAAAAAAAGGCGAAATCCTTAAAAAAGAATTCCGCCTGAAAATTCAAAAATAAAAGCAAAAACGCGACTTGCCCACTTCGAGAATCAAATTGTTTTTCACAAGTTCCGTTTTCATACTAAAAATACATAATATCAAAAATCTTAGTTTTATTCTAGTAGGCTACTTATATATATGATGGACAGGTTTAAAATCGGAATGGTAAAAAGCTGGTTCATGACACAAAGCGGCGCATACACATCTTCTAATAGCAGTCGCTAAAAATATTATAGCATTGTAATGTAAATTTAGGAATAAATTTTCAAATTCAAAATAACTGTGTTAAAATATCTTCATGCAAATTACAGAATCAGTTATTAATCAGAATACAGTTTTATACACAGTAGAAGGCCGCATAGACGTAAACGGCTCTAAAATGCTTGAAGATGAAATTTCAACACGTACAAAATCCATTGTTTCGTGGAAAATAATTCTGGATTTTTCAAAAGTTGAATACATTTCCAGTGCAGGAATAAGAGTCCTTCTTTCTGCCCACAAAAACATGAAAGGAAAGTACGATTTAGTCATCAAAAGCCCAAGTGAATTCTGCCGCCAGGTATTTGAAGTTACCGGTGCAGATATCTTCCTGAACATTATTCAGTAGAATAAAAACAGGCAGGCCAAACATGAATTCTTTTCTTTCTATAGTTTTTTCAGTTATTGGAATTATCCTTGCAATCGTTCTTATGTGTTTATGGATGTGTAAATACAAAGAAAACCACGAAGGATACATTCTAACCTTTACACGGGACGGCCTTACCGAACAGAGCGAAAAAATCAAGGCAATCCTTGAAAAAATGAATACGACTGATGCAAATTCGTACAAGGCTCTTCTGCTTCTGGAAGAAATTACAATGCGCATGCACGAACACACTGATCAGGCTATTACAGCGCACCTTCGTCGCCGCTGGGGAAAGACTTCTATCCTTCTTACCGCATACGGGCCGGAATACAATCCAATTGCAGAGCTTTCTGCCGCTGCCGAAAGCGAAGATGAAATCCGCAATAAAATATTTGCCGTAAACAAAAAGAGCCTGACATATAAAAGGACTTCAGGAAAAAATACAGTAAAGGTTTTCGTATGATAAAAAAAAGACTTCCTGTCATTACAAAAAAACTCCTTGTAACAATCATCAGTGCAGGTTTCCTGCTCTGTGCGGCAGTATTTTCCGCAAGCTACTGGTCCTTTTCCACCCGGTTCAAGGCGCAGTACGATTCCAGCATACGCTCCATTGGAGCCGCTGCCCGCCAGACCTTAAACCCAGACGATTTTGAAAAATATCTTTCTACAAAAACTAAAGATGAAAAATTCTATTCTGTCATCAGCATCCTGCAGGATTTTGTAGATAAATTTGACCTTAATCTTCTTTACGTTTCTTCTGTCCTCCCACCGGATTACACGCATATACGCTACATCTATAACGCCGTTAACAAGAACAATAAGTGGGAGCCTTTTTACCTTGGCTACGAAGAAGACTATTTTGAACCGAACTACAACGCCTCTACAAAACGCGTTTTTGAAAAAGGCGAAACAATTGTACGCCACACAATGAAGACCAGGAGCGGCTCGCATATTACGGCGCAGCTTCCAGTAAGGGATTCAAGCGGAAAAATCATTGCCGTAATTGGAGTTCAAAAAAGCACTCAGGAATTTGTTGATGCACGGCGCTCGTTTATTGTTTTTTTGATTTTACTTGAACTGTTTTTTGCCGTAATCTTTGCGCTTCTGTTCTCCATCTACTTTAACGAGCATTTTATAAAACCGATTGTACTTGTTACCCACGAAGCAGATCACTTTGCTTCTTACGGCGGTAAACCAAGCGACAGCCTGCTTGCTATTAAAAATCATGATGAAATTGGAACGCTTGCGCACACCGTTCACCAGATGGAATACGATGTCTGCCGCAACATGGAAGAACTTACAAAGGTTACCGCAGAAAAAGAACGCATAAGCACAGAACTTTCGCTCGCGGCAAAAATCCAGTTGGAAATGCTTCCAAAGGGCTACCCGCCGTTCCCAGAGCACACAGAATTTGACCTTTACGCAACAATGACCCCGGCAAAAGAAGTTGGCGGCGACCTGTACGACTACCTTATGCTAGACAACGACCACCTTCTTTTAGTTGTCGGCGATGTTTCCGGAAAAGGAGTTTCTGCCGCGCTTTTTATGGCTAAATGCAAGGAACTTCTGGACGTATACGCAAACCTTTCCCTTACGCCAAAAGAAATTTTTGAAAAGACAAACGAGCAGCTGTGCGTTGGAAACGACACAGGCCTTTTTGTAACCTGCTGGCTTGGAATCTTTACGCTAAGTACCGGCGAACTCTGCTTTGTAAATGCCGGTCACCCGTACCCGGTTCTTTACAAAAAATCAGACGACAGTTTTTCTTTCTTTAAGGAAAAGCCGAATATCATTCTTGCCGCAATGGAAGGTATTCCGTATAAAGAATACAGAACAACTTTGCACAAAGGCGACAGGCTTTTTATCTACACAGACGGAGTTACAGAAGCTACAGATATAAACGAAAAACTCTTTGGCGACGAACGCCTTTTACATACAATGCAGAAAACAAGAAATCTTGATGCACCAAAAATCCTGGAAACAATCCGCGCTGACATTGATGCTTTTACAGGAGAAGCAGAACAGTTTGATGACATAACTATGATGAGTTTTGAATGGAGAGGTTAATATGATGGAGAAGAGCGCAGAAATTACGCTGGAAGCTCTAGATAAAAATCTGGAAGCAGCTCAGGAATTTGTAAGAAACCAGGTCGTTCAGCTGTGCAGCGACGCAACTGCCCATCTGCAGATAGATCTTGCCGTTGAAGAAATTTTTGTAAACATTGCCCATTACGCCTATGCGCCGCAGACCGGTAGCGTAACAATTACATGTACGGTAAATGCAGAACTAGCTAAGCTTACAGTTTCCTTTGCAGATTCTGGTAAGCCTTTTAATCCCCTGGAAAAAGAAGATCCTGACGTTTCCCTTAACTCTGATGAACGCAGCATAGGCGGCCTTGGAATTTTCCTTGTAAAAAAATACATGTCCTCAGTCAACTACAACTATAAGGACGGAAAAAATATCCTTACCCTTACACGGTATTTTTAACCGCCTGCACTAGGACGCACACATATGAGCGAAGCGTTTATAAAAATTCTGGATGCCTCATTTTTATATGATGATGATGTCTTTAACTCTTACTATAAAAAAATGCCGGAATACCGCCGTAAAAAAATCGACTTTTTCAAATTCAAGAAAGACAAATGCCTAAGTCTTGGCGCCGGCATATTGATGAACAACCTTATTCAGCACGCAGAAAAAAAAACTACCGCACAGGCAGATTCCTCTTCGTTTGAGATAGCCTTTACAGAACAGGGAAAGCCTTTTTTCAAATACCGGCCGGACCTGCACTTCAGCCTGGCTCATTCCGGGAAAAAAGTTATTGCCGCAATCTCTACAAATAGAATCGGCGTAGACGTTGAAGAAATTGCCGAAAACTCAGACATAGACCTTACCGAATGGACAAAAGCCGAAAGCTACGTAAAAGCTGCCAGCCTTTCCCTTTCCGACTATATCGAAGGCAGCATTACCCTTCCCCCGGATTCGCACTTTAAGCAATGGACAGAGGCCGGCTATGTATTCTGCGTATATGAAGAAACAGCGGAATAGCAAATCCCTTTTCCCCTTGTCTGTTCATCATCTATTCATCAAAAAAATTCAGCGTTTCAAGTGCCTTCAGAAATTTCTGGATGTAAATAAGCCCGGTAATAGACCAGCTGAATCCAAGCCTGTACAGCGCCTTTATCGTAAAGCTGTTGTCATTCCTGATTGAATGACGGCTCTTTCCTTCGTTATTACGGTAAGAAAGCAGCGAAGAAACCAGTACCGTTTTATCCTCATTGTTTAAAATTTCAGAAAGTATCTCGTCAAATTCTTTCTGCTTAACTATATCAACCTTCATGCCAAAGTTATTGCACGCTTCAATGATATTTGCAAAATGAACTGAATGGCAGTTCCTGTTGTTGAACACTGTAAACTTGTCCGGCGTTCCGCCCAAAAGAACAAGCGATCTTGCAACATAGTCAATCGGCGAAAATTCAACCTCGGAATCAAGAAGTTCAACTGGGAACACGCCAAGTACCTTGTATGCCTTTAAGCGCGACATAAATCCGTTTGTCCTTGCATTAATCTGGAATTCACCGTCCTTCCATCGGCTTGAAAGATTTCCAACGCGTACAATCTTTGCCCTCAAGCTTTTCTGCTCAATTGCATCCAGAATTGCTAGTTCCGCCTTAAGCTTGGAATCAATGTACTGGTTTTCATGAATCTGCCCGAAGTCGCACATCGTTTCGGTCATCTTAAAGTTTTCATCAAATTCCGGGCCGCCCTCGCCTGCAACGCTTGTTGTGGAAACGTGAATCAGTTTCGCATCTTTATCCAGCGCAACCCTGATAAGATTTTCTACTCCATGGAAATTGACTCTTTCGATTGAATCATCGGCAGCAAAGTGCTTTACGCAGGCCGCACAATTTATAATTTCAGTAAAATCATAGCCGCGCAGTTTTTCCGTCAGCTTTTCTTCGGTAATGTCGCCTTCTATCAGGTAAACCTGCTTACCAAAAACAGATTCCAGACTTTCTGCAAAGTAGTAGAAGTACATAATGTCCAGTCGCTTTTCAAGAGACACTTTACCACCCCTTCTGATAAGACAGTAAATCTTTCTGTCCGGGTCGTTCAAAAGCTCGTGCAAAACATGTATTCCCAAAAAGCCCGTACAGCCGGCAAGAAGCACGTCTCCTAGCGGCGTATACGAAATATCGTCTAGCTGGTCAACTGTATTACCGCGCAGTGCAGGGCGTATTTCTGCCGCCCTTACAGTCGCCGCTGCACTTCCAGCAGAGCCGCTATTTGCCGCATCTGCTACATTTGCCGCACCGCCCGTCCCTTGGCTTTCGCTTATAAATTTTGCAAGCAGCTGCGGCGTAGGATTCTTGAAGACGTTTTTATAGACAAGGTTATAGCCCTTTCCCAGCGCAAAGCTTACAACCTTTGTTGCGCTCAGACTTGTTCCGCCAATCTTAAAGAAGTTTTCCGTAGCCCCTATCTTTTCCCTCTTCAAAATCTTTGCAAAAGTTTCGCAGAAGAATTTTTCAAGATCGTTTGCAGGTTCAACATATTCTGCTTCTTCAAACTGAACCGAAGTTTCCGGCAGTGCTTTTTTATCAATCTTGCCGTTTGTGTTCAAAGGCATTTCATCCAGCTGCATGAGTGCGTCCGGAATCATGTACGGCGTAAGTTTTGCTGCAAGGTAATTCTTAAGTTCATTTACGACAATCTTTGCGTCCGCCGTAAAGAAGCCCGCAAGATAATCTTCCGTACCGTTGTTGCGCACAATCACTTTTACAAGACGTACTTTGTCAAAGCTTGAAATTACATTTTCAATTTCGTCCAGCTCAATACGCAATCCGCGCAGCTTAACCTGATTGTCCAGTCGGCCAAAACATTCCAAAAATCCTTTTGTAGAAATTCGCACTTTATCGCCGGAATGATATGCCTTCAAGCCCCTGTACTGTATGAACGCCTTTTCTGTTTTGTCCGGCAGGTTTATATAGCCGCGTCCAACGCCTTTTCCGCAGATTAAAAGTTCCCCCTGAATTCCCGGCGGCAGAAGATTAAGTTTCTTATCAACCACAAAGCACTTTACGTTCGGCCCCGGACGGCCAATCATAACCCGCCGTCCGACTTCTGCATCATATCCTGTAGGTGCAACGCTGGTTTCCGTAGGTCCGTATCCGTTTATAAGATGGAAATCTGGATTCAAAGTCTTTATCTTCTTTACAAGCGTATCCGGGAGGTTTTCTCCGCCAATGTGGCCACCCTTAAGCTGCTTCAGCGCCGCATGCAGTTCCTCAAAATCATAAAGGCTTGAAAGGAAGCTTGGCGTACAGACAATTGTTTCTACCCCGTGCTTAAGCATAAGCTGGTTCAGCTGCAGCGGATTATGAATCTCGTCCAGCGTTGCCATTACAAGCGTAATGCCGTTGCATAGCGAAATATAACGCTCTGTAATTGACATATCAAAAGCAATTGAAGTAACAGAAAGCGATGTCTTTACGCCGTTCACCAGCGAATAGTGGGAAATATTCTTTTCGTTAAAGGTAACATAATTGCACATATTCCTGTGCTCAAGCATTACGCCCTTTGGCCTTCCTGTTGAGCCGGAAGTATAAATACAGTAGGCAAGGCTGTCCACTGGAATCTCAAGATTGGGATTATTGTCACGCACACCGTCTGCGCCTTCCTGAATCAATTCTTCGACAGTAAGGACCTGGCACGGCTTTGCTTCTTCAAAAAGAGCGGCACGTTCAGCCTTTATCTTTTCTGTCGTAAGCACAAAAGGGCTTGCCGCATCGTGCAGGCAGAACGAAATTCTGTCATCCGGGTATTCCTCTACCATTGGCAGGAAAGCCGCTCCAGACTTAAGGATTCCGTGCTCAGCAATAAAAATTTCTTTTGTGCGGTCAAAGACCATTCCGACAACAGAATCCTTGTGAACGCCCCTTTCTATAAGCGCATGAGCCACGCGGTTTGCAAGCCTGTTCAGCTCGCCGTAAGCAAGCGATTCGCCATTCACAATAACCGCAGTGCGCTCCGGATTATTTGCAGCCTGCCGCTCAAACAGCTTATTAACGCTTACAACCTCAAAATCAACATCGTTGTCATTAAGCACATCGTAAACTTTTAATGTCTCTTCCGAAACAAGAGAAATTTCAGAAAGCTTTTGTTTTTCCGCAAATCCCTTTACAGCCATATCAAGATTCTTAAGGATCTGGCGCACAAAGACTTCATCATAAAAATCTGCCTTGTATTCAACCTTGTAGGAAACTTTGCCCTCATTAACATAAACCTTGATATCAAGAGGAGTCTTTGCTGCATTCAGCTGTAGCGGAACCCTTTCTACAGGCTTTCCGCAGAGTGTATCAAAATTAAAAAGATCACCTTGAAAAATAAACTGAATGTCCGCCTTTATCCCGAACTTCTGGTTTATCTCTGCAAATGAATACAAATCATTTGCCATGCTGTCCATAAACTGCGACTGCGTAATGCGACAAAGTTCTGCAACATCATCATTCTTTTCAATGTTTACATAAACAGGAAGCGTCTTTACAAGCATATCAACAGCGTTCACCATTCTGGAATCGCTTCTGCCGTTGTAAACAGTAGTAAAGATTGAATCTTCGCGGTAAAGATATTTTGCAAGCAGATACCCGAATGCCGAAAGATAAAATGCATTCATCGAAACATTGATTCTTTCGCACGCCTTTTTAACAGCCGTTAAATCCGCGCTGCTTTCCGTTTCAAGACAGCCGTAAGAGCCTTTAATTTCGCACTCATCAACAGATTTTGTAATAAGGCAGTCTGGATCACAGCCGCCAAACATCGAAGAATAATAGTCTTCCGCATCCTTCAGCTGCTTTGTTTCGCGCAACGTTTCTTCTTCAAGCGCAATTTCGTAGCCGGTAAAAGTCTCTGTTTCAAGCGGCATTCCGGAATAAGACTCGCCTATGTCGCGCAAAAGAATTGCAAGCGATTCGCCGTCCGCCGCAATATGATGAACTTCCAGAAACAGATAGGCCGCATTCTTTGTACTGAAAATCCTTGCACGGTAAAAATTATCTTTCAAAAGATTAAACGGCTTAAGCAGGTTTTCTTTAGACGGAAGCGTCTCGCATTTTACAAGTTCAACAAATGGGAGCGCATCGTCATTTCGTCTTGCGCGAACATCGCCGTCTGCATTTGTAAACAGCTTTACCTTAAGGTAAGGATGAGCGTTCACGGCATTTTCCACTGCCGTTTTCAAGCGGTTCAAATCAATCGACGGATCAAGCTTCAGGCAGGTCGGAATGTTGTAGACCGTAGTTTCCGGATTTGCAGAAGTTTCTACGTAAATACCCATCTGCGTCATAGTCAGCGGATAGTCTTTAAGGCGCACAAAGGAATCAGCCTTCTTTTTGGAAAGCAGAAGAGTCTCTATCAACGAAACGGTATTATTTCCCTTAAGTTCAGAAGTCTTAAGCGGAACATCAAAAATTTTTCCAAGCATTACGTTCAGCTTGAGCATTGCAATCGATGTAAGTCCGTAGCTAGAAAGCTGCGAATTTATGTTGATTTTATCCACCGGAATTCCAAGAAGTTCCGAAACCGCACCACTGATTTTTTTCTGTATCTCGGTAAAAGCTGGCACGATTTCTTCTTCCTCAAAAACAGGAGCCGGAAGCTTTCTCTTATCAACCTTGCTGTTTACGTTAAGCGGAATCTTTTCTATCTGCATGATTGAAGCCGGAACCATATACGGCGGCTTTGTTGCAAGAATAAAGTCAACAAGGGCTTTCCTGTCAATTTTTTTGTCAGACACAATATATGCGGCAAGCATCTTTCCACCGGACGGACTATCCAGCGCAATCACCGTTGCATCCTTAATGCCCTCAAAATCGCGAATAACCTTTTCCACTTCCGTAAGTTCAATCCTGAATCCGCGCACTTTCACCTGACCGTCGTTTCGTCCCGCAATCGCTATACTGCCGTCCAAAAGCCACGAACAGATGTCCCCAGTCTTGTACATCCTGTCATACGGAGCATCCGCTCTGAACGGATTTTTTACAAATGCAGCCGCAGTTTTTTCCGGCAGATTAAGATAACCGCGTCCCACTTGAGGACCGCTTACACACAGTTCTCCCCTCGCTCCATAAGGCAAAAGTCTGTTGTTTTTATCAAGAATGTATAAAATCAGATTGTCGTTAGGCTTTCCAATCGGAATAAAGTTCTGTCCGCTTTCAATCTTCGCACACGTTACATAGATTGCACATTCTGTCGGACCGTAGGCATTTATAAAATCTAATTCCTTATTAAATTTAAGAGGAACAAGTTTTTCGCCGCCGACCATTATATATTTTAGCGTCTCACAATTTGACATTTCAGCAAAAGCTCGTCCCACTTGAGTCGTCATCATAGTGGAAGTTATTTTGTTCTTACAAAAATAATCGTCAATTCCTGCAAGGTCCAGACGGATTTCTTCATCAAGAATATGAAGTTCCCCGCCCGCACATAAAACAGGATAAGTATCAATCATATTTGCATCAAAGCCGTAACTTGCATACGCACCATGTTTTGACTTTTCATTAACCCCTGAAACTCTAAGCTGGTAAGAAATTGTAGCTGAAAGATTCCTGTGTTCAAGTACTACCCCCTTAGGCACACCGGTCGTTCCCGAAGTATACAAAATGATGAACGCGTCTTCACCCCTTATACGGGCACACTCAAAAGCCCCAGCTCCACGCCCTGCAGCACTACTAGCCCCAGCAGCTCCAGCCGCATCCTCAATCTTCCTGCCGTCCAGTTCAATCTCATCCGTGTAGATTACGCTTCCATCGTATTCATCAACAAGACCGCGCAAATCCCTGTCACAGATTAAAAGCCTTGCGCCTGAGTCCTTCATCATGTAGTTCAGGCGTTCCTTAGGATAAGAAGGATCAAGCGGCTGGTAAGCAGCACCAGTACGCAGAACACCTATAGAACAGAGCGGCATAAAATGACTTCTATGAATCAATACCGAAACAAAGCTGTTTTTTCCCACTCCATACGAATTGATTTTCGCCGCCAAAGCTCCCGTAATCAAATCAAGTTCCCTATAGGAAATCCGCTTTTCATTGAATACAACCGCAGTCTGTTCCGGCCGCTTTTTAATCTGCTCCCTTATTAAATCCAGAACCGTAAGATTTTCGTCAAATTTTACAGACTTGCCCTTAAAACTGTCAAAAAGCTTAAGCGCCTCATCATCGATGAATTCAATTTCTTTAAGCGTCTTCTTATGCATAAATCCATGAATAACTTTCTGGTAAGCACTTACAAAAGCCTGAATAAATGTTGCAGAATACTTTGCTGTATTGTATTCAAGTTTGAAAAAATACTTTCCGTTCTGCTTAAAGATATAAAAAACAAAATCCGAAATACCATCATCAGCAACAAGACGGGTAATATCACACTTTGAACCTTCAATTTCAAAAGAATCCCATAGGACCCCCTGATAAACAAAACTTATTTCGCTGCTAAAATTCAGTTCGTTCACAAGCCGCCCAAAATCAACATTGGAATGAATCAGGTTCTGCTTGTACACTTCAGAATTATTTTTAAGCATTTCAACAATGCTTTCGTCTTCACTGAATTTTGAATAGAACGGAAACGTCCTTACAAGCATTCCGAATTTTGACTTATACTCTGCACTCCTGCGCGATGCCGTTACCGTAGAAAAAATCGACTCAGAGGAACAATTATATTTCGAAAGAAGATATGCAAAGCTGTTTATAAGAACCGCATTTTCTGTAATGCCATTCGCCTTTGCAAAAGCAATAAGTTTTTCTTCTTCTACAGAACTTTCACAAAAATATTCTTTTATCAATTTTGAACTGTGCGAGTTTTCGCAGTTCCTTCTATTCCTGCCGTCACCAGCATTTTCACTGTTAATGTCGCCGCAAAGAATTCCTTCCGCTTCGCTTCCATCCAGAAGCTTTTCGTAATATTCAAAATCCGCCTGCTTAGTACCGTTCTTTTCCAGCTCCTCTTCATCCTCTAAAAGCCGCTCATAAGAAATCAATTCCTCCGGCAGCGCAGAACCTTCGTAAGCGGCCTTTACAGCCTTCGCAAACATAGAAGCCGTAGTTCCGTCCCATACAGCATGATGAACATCGCTAAAAAGATAGACCGCGTTTTCCGCTGGGTAAATATCAAAATAATAAAGCGGCGAATCTTCCAGCTTAAAACTATGAAAATAATTTTCCGCAATTCCTTGAATTTCTTTTTCATCCAGAACCGGGTGCAGCTTTACACGCTCCTCAATGTACCGCTCCCTCTTTTCTTCATTCACTACATTATAAAAAGTTCCGTCTATATTCCTGATTGTATCCGCAAAAATTTCATAACGAACGCAGACCTTTTTTATAGCCTCATAAAGCCGCTGCGCATCAACTTCCTTTCCGAACCTGTAGCACATTGCAATGTTATACATCTTCGCTTCGGGATTCTGATAGTTTTCAAAATAAACACCATTCTGACTAGAAGTAAGCCTAGAAACTTTTTCCATAAAACCCATCCTGATCATCTTTTTTTAATTTTATTCCCCGCAAAGTAAACCCCCGCAGTAAGAATTTCCGTCACGATAAACGCAACCCATATTCCTTTGAGCCCCATAGAACCGCTGAATACAAAACAAAGCGGTACTATAAAGACAAAACCTTCACAAATACTCATCACCGTAGAAATCAATTTCTTTCCAATAATAGGAAGCAGGTAAATCATAAAAAACGTAAAGCACATGCCGTACAGACTTACCGCATAAATTCGTATGCTCTGAATACAAAGCAGCACTTCTGCCTCATCCTGCACGCCATGAAGCTTTGCAAATGCCCCCGCAAAAATCTCAAGCAGAATAACAACAATCGTCGTAAACAAAAAAAGAGAAACCGCAGAAAGCCTTATAACGCCCTTAAAATTATCCCAGTCCTTTGCCCCAAAATATTTACCGGCAAGTGGTACCATAGAATTATTTGCACCCGCACTGAACATACTCGCCAGCGAAAGACAAGAAAGGCACACTGCCATAACAACAAGTCCTGTTTCTCCGTTCAGCTTTTCCGCAAGATTATTCAGAATAACAAGCTTAAAGGTAATCAAGCCTGTACCAATGCAGGCCGGCAGCCCCATCGTAAAAATATTTCCTGTCTTGGACAAAGACCCGTTAAGCCGCAGCCTGAATGTGCGCCCCCTGCGTAAGAAATAACTTAAGTTTACCGCGCATTCAACGACAAAACAGATTAACGTCCCCAGCGCAGCCCCACGGACACCCAGCCCCATAGGTCCCATAAAAAGCCAATTAAAGAACACATTACAGCAATTAGAAACAATCACCGCCACCGAACCGATTTTAGGAAAACCGTCAGCCCGGGAAATATTCTGAACAACGGCAGAAACCAGCCGGAACGGAACCATAAAAATAAAAATCAGATAGTAAGCCTTTGCCAGCTCCTGAATCGCTCCGTCCTTCAGTAAAAAAGCAAGAACACAATCCGAACATATAACAAGAAAGCCAAGAAACAAAAATCCAAAAAAAACACTCCATAAAATAGAAGCTCCCAGAACCTGGTTACAGTCATCCGTTTTTTTCTGCCCCTTAAGCACCGAAATAGCAGCCGAGGCCCCCACTCCAATAAGCACAGAAAGCGTATAAACAAACTGAGAGACCGGCATACAGGCATTCGCAGCTCCCATTTCCACCGGATTAACAAAGTTACCTATAAAAATTTTATCAATGATATTCGCACTCTGAGTCGCAACCGCCATCAAAACGCACGGAATAAAATAACCAAAATATTCGCTTACTGCAGAACTGTTTTTTGTTTCCATACTAGATATAGTAACATGCAATCAGTATGAATTGTAAAAAAAATCAAAAAAAAGAGACCGCAAAACCATTTTTTCATGGCGCAGCCTCTTTCGTAACGGGCTTGCTCCGGGCTACCCTCACGGTCGGTACCTCACTTACGTTCGGCACGCGCTCCGCGCCCCTACGCATCCCGGCGCAGTTTTTTCAGATATAAACAAATGCTTAGTATTTATCCCCAAACAAGCTCTTTAACGTAGAAATCAGCTCATCATTATCGTAGAATTTTGAATAGTCGGTACCTGTACCGTCTGTCAAAGGAACATCAACTTCAGCACCGTTTTCAACAGTTTCAGAAAAATCTGAACTGCACATACGTTCGTTCATAGAAAAATTAAAAGGAATGCCATCAGCGGTAACCCCACATCCTACTACACAACTTCCGCCTCCAGACTGTTCTCCAATAATCGGGATACCGCGCTCTCTGGCGCCATATGGAAGTGCGTTTCCACAAGAGAATGAAGTAAACGAAGTAAGAATCGCAATATTCAGGTCATCAACAAATGAACGGAACACATCGTCATCACTATTCACTACACCATCAAGATTTAAATCTGCTTTTATATATTCATAATATTGAGTATTCGTATGAATATCCTCGTAAGCAAAATCACCGTTACCTGAAATAAGGGTAAGAATCCATTCCAAAACCGGCACAGCTCCGCCGCCATTACCCGAATCATCAATAAGAACATTTTTTACATTGCTGTAATCCTTACCGTCAACGGTTGATTTATTCTTGATGTAATAGAATGCTTTGTAAAACAATCCGATTGTATCATTCGGTATATCGGTAACGACCGCAGGATTTGGCTCTGCAGAAGGATTTGAACCGTAGTAATTATTCCAACCACCAGATTCATCCAAATCAAATGAATCAAAACGGATAATAAGAGTTTTACCGCCGTCTATAAGTTCAATAACCTTATCAGATTTCAAGAATCCGAAGTCATCGATAATTCCTTTCTGCTTGCGGCAATAGTTCAGACATCCCGGATTAGTGCTGGAAGTAATTTTTTTATCGTAATTCCATTTGGCACTTCTGCCGTTAGCCGAAACATCTGCAACCGTAGCCTTTATATCCGAATCATACATAAAAATATCGTTTGATAAATGAATAGATGCATGTTCATCGCCGTACGTATAAAAAACAAGTCTTGCCAAGCCCTTCAGATAATCTTTATATGAAGTTGCCTTTAGTAAATCTTTAGTTTCAGGATCATATTTAGAAAGCATTTCATCGAAAGAAAGAGCATCCGCAGCCCTTACCTTTTCCACATTTGCACGACCTTTGCCGCCATCTGCAAAACCGTAGTAGCCAGGCTTTCCGTAAATATAATCATGGGTAAAGCAAAGCATCCTGTATGTAACGTCAATCAGTTCTTTTGGACGGTTATTCAAATCGCTGTACCACGGACTATCCCTGAAAGACGGATATTGAAAAGAACTGCTATACAGATAGATTTTTTTCCCATTATAGAGCAATTGCAAATTTAATATTGTACTTACAAAAAGCTGATTTACAATACAGAACGGTACATAGGCATCATCAATACCTCCATAAATTTTAAAACCGTATTTTGCAAGGTCAAATGTTATAGATTTCTGACCAGTAAATGACTTTATGGACTTTATAAGAGTACCATTTCCAAAAGAAATACTCGGATTAGGTCTTGTATATCCTCTCCAGGCAGGACAATACATACTATTATTTTTGATGTTTACAACAATCGGGAAGGTTTTATCATCAAGTATGGCTGTTATTGTATATTCACCATCAGAATACGTAATATCTTTTATCGTTAAACTGCAGAACTCTTCAAGACAATAGCGGAGACCTATATAAGGGACATATTCATTTTCATCATAAATTCGCAGATAAAATGTACCCTCTACATTATCATCTGAGCCATACACAAAAGGCACTGCACGAGTTTCAAAATTCTTGTTTTGCTCTGTTGCAGTATCTAAAGCAACCGAAGTAACAGGCGAAATAATATTTGTTACATCACCTTCCTGCTGACAGGAAAGCAAAGAAATACCCAAAAATGCCGCTGCTGACACAACAGACAAAATTGACCTGCATATTTTTTTCATAATCCTTCTCCTCACTATAGAATTCTTTCTTAAAAAAAAGACTGCCATCAAGACCGGCTAGTCCATTAATGGCAGTCAATAGAAGTTATTATAACATCATATTCATAATTTTTGTAAAAAATCATAAATATTCGTCACTTATATATACGCAGAAAAATGACACAAAAACATTTCCTGCAAAAAAATTCGTGATATAATTTTAAAATCTTTTTTTGAGGGAGAAATAAAATGAAAAGACTTAATTCAACAAAACCAGCAGCACTTACCTGCATTACGGCAATTCTTATTGCCTTCGTATTCCTTTGCAATTCCTGTTCAAAATCAACTGGCAAAAATGCGCTTTCACTCTGGAATGATACGGCACCGGCAAAAAAAGCCCTTATTGAATACGTCAAAAACGTAACGAACAAAAAATCGCCGGACTTTATTCCTGTAGAAGACCGAATTGCAATTTTTGATCTGGACGGAACTTTGATTCTGGAAACTGATCCAACTTATTTTGACCAGCAGCTTTTTGATCACCGCGTTCTTGATGACCCGCGCTACAAAGACAAAGCAACCGCAGCTCAGAAAGAGGCAGCCCACAATTCACGTGACCTGCACAAATTCCTGGAAATTAGCGCTGCACGTGAACAAATGGTAGCCGAAGCCTATGCCGGAATGTCGATTGAAGAATTTGATTCTTTTATCCGCGATTTTATGCAGACAGAGCAGCCGGGCTTTACCGGAATGAAGCGCGGAGAAACATTCTACAGACCAATGATAGAAGTTGTAAATTTCCTTACTGCAAATGACTTTACAGTTTACGTAAGCAGCGGCTCTGACAGATTTTTAGTACGCCCTCTTGTTTTTGAAAACCTTCACCTTCCTGCAACCCAGATTATCGGTTCAGACACAACAATCGTCTGCGTAAACCAGGGCGATAAGGATGGCCTTTCCTACACATTCAAAGACGGCGATGAATTGATTCTTGGCGGAAGCAGCATCGTTAAAAATCTTCAGATGAACAAAGTTGTTACGATTGTGCGCGAAATCGGTAAAAAGCCGGTACTAGCTTTTGGAAACAGCGGAACCGACGCCAGCATGCTCAACTATTCAATCAGCAACAACAAGTACAAAGCACTTGCCTTTATGCTTATGTGTGACGACCTGGAGCGCGAATACGGAAACATGGCAAAAGCCGAAAAAATGAAAAAAGCCTCTGAAGAAAACAACTGGATTCCGGTTTCAATGCGCGACGACTGGAAAACAATTTACGGTGACAGCGTAAAAAGAAAGTAGCGCCCCTGCCGCAACACACAATTAACGCTACAAACGCTGAATGACATTTCCTGGAATGTCATTCAGCATTCTTCTATAAGTTGATTTGCGTACCGCTCAGCACGTTCCCTGTTATCCATGGAAAGCATAAAAAATTCTATCATCAGTTCCTTGCTGTAGTGTTTACGGACTAATTCTGCATGGCACAAAAACCTGAGCGCAACTGTCGAAGAAAGAATATCAAGATCCGTAGTTGCAAGCCTCTTTTCAATCATCTGAAGGGCTAGCGAATAATTATCCGTCAGCATCTGCTGAATGTCGCCAATCGTCTGTTTCTTAAGCCACTCAAGCTGTTCAAGATAGTTTTCTGGACTTTCCTGAGAAATTTCTGCCTTACATACATTTGAAATAATCTGAAGAAATGCCTGCATGCTCTTACTGTTATGCATGTATTCCGCAAGAGATACAGAATCAATAGGTATATCATTTGCAGTATCAGAAATAATTTTTTCATGTACCGCCGCTGTATATTCCGAAACCCTTTCCCTTATGTTCACAAAATGTTCATCCGCAATTTCCAGAAGCCCGGCAAGGCGGAAAAATTCCCTTTTTACGGCAGAAGGAATTCCGTATTTTGTCTTATAGCCTAAATCATGTTCCAGAACCGCCCAGATATGCTGCATCATAGAACACATCTGAACTTCAAAACGTTTATTCTTTAATTCCGGCGGATAATTTTTATCATCTTTAAGGGAACAGATATAATGCACAGAAAGATAACCAAACGTATTTACGTTCAAGTATTTTCGTTTATCAATAGATTCGTTCCAGTCGACCTTAAAATGATTTTCTACCTGAAGCGCAAGCCTGTCTACATCATCAGAAAAAAAGCAGACTACGCGCGTTCCAAGAATATCCGTAATATCAGACAGCGAAGAATATTTATCGCCCTTGCGTTCAAGCTTTCCGGAAAGGCTTTTTTCTTCCTTTATTCTGTGATTGATTGCATAAATCTGAATGCCGCTTTCATCTGCAATTTTCTGCAAAATAGAAACAACTTCCTTTTCAAGCTGCTCAAAATTTTTTTTCTCGTCTCGGTATTCCTTCAAGATTAAAGATTTTTTAGAGTTCATCATAAAAAATTATATCACACCTTACATAGAAAATGAAAAGTTAAGAAATTTTTTCATTTTTCAATATTTAAAACCACTGCTATAATTATTGTATTACACAATACAGAGGGAAATCATGATAATCTCTAAAACTCTAAACGGCACAGAAGCAGCAATTGCTGTTGAAGGACGCCTTGATACAACATCATCACCAGATTTGGAAAAAGAAATACAGAGTCTTACAGAAGCAAAATCACTTACTCTTGATTTAGCAAAACTTGTATATATTTCATCTGCGGGCCTTCGCGTACTTCTTTCTGCACATAAGAATTTTGCAACAAAGAATGGAATGACAATTATCAATGTCGGTGATGCAATAATCGATATTTTTGAAGTTACCGGCTTTAAGGATATTCTTAACATCAAGTAATCTTGCGCGGCGACTAAACAGCCAATCCAAAGTTTTTTACAATTGAACCAATCCCGTAAATCTAATAAACTGTAAAAGTAAAAGCCGGTAAGCATACAGCAATCCCGGCTTTTGCCGCATTGTTACAGAAATTAAAAAATAAGGAACAACCATGAACACTAACGAAATCCCTTACAAAATCTACCTTAGCGAAGACGAAATGCCAAAAACCTGGTACAACGTTCGTGCCGACATGAAAAACAAACCGGCTCCACTCATCAATCCGGAAACACATAAACCTTGCACAGCAGAAGAACTTGGTGCAGTTTTCTGCGAAGAACTGGTAAAGCAGGAATTAAACGAAACAGACCGCGAAATTCCTATTCCTCAGGAAATCCTTAATTTTTACAAGATGTACCGCCCTGCACCTCTTACACGCGCATACTGTCTGGAAAAGAAACTTGGCACACCAGCCAAAATCTACTACAAGTTTGAAGGTCAGAATACATCGGGCTCACACAAACTTAATTCGGCAATTGCTCAGGCTTACTACGCAAAAAAACAGGGACTAAAAGGCGTAACAACAGAAACCGGCGCAGGCCAGTGGGGAACAGCAATGAGCATGGCTTGTGCCTATCTCGACCTTGACTGCCGCGTATATCAGGTCCGCTGCTCGTACGAACAGAAACCACAGCGCCGCGAAGTAATCCGCACATACGGCGGAATCGCAATCCCTTCACCAAGCATGGAAACAGAAGCAGGCCGCCGCATCAACGAAGCCTTCCCTGGCTGTACCGGCTCCCTGGGCTGCGCAATCAGCGAAGCAGTAGAATATGCCGTAACACACCCTGGCTACCGCTACGTCCTCGGTTCAGTTCTTAACCAGGTTCTGCTCCACCAGTCAATCATCGGTATGGAAGCAAAAATCGCAATGGACAAATACGGCATAAGCCCAGACATCATCATCGGCTGTGCCGGCGGCGGATCAAACCTTGGCGGCTTGATCAGTCCATTTATGGGCGAAAAACTCCGCGGCGAAAAGAACTACCAGTTCATCGCCGTAGAACCGGCCAGCTGCCCAAGCCTTACACGCGGTGTTTTCGCTTACGACTACTGCGACACAGGAAAGGTTTGCCCTATGCAGAAGATGTACACACTCGGCTCACAGTTCATGCCTAGCGCAAGCCACGCAGGCGGACTCCGCTACCACGGAATGAGCTCAATCGTAAGCCAGCTCTACCACGACGGCTATCTGGAAGCACGCAGCGCAGAACAGACAGAAGTCTTTAAGGCAGCAGAATTCTTCTGCCGCACAGAAGGAACTCTCCCGGCACCAGAATCAAGCCACGCAATCAAAGTTGCAATCGACGAAGCACTCAAATGCAAGGAAACAGGCGAATCAAAGACAATCCTCTTTGGCCTTACAGGAACCGGCTACTTCGACATGAAAGCTTACGAAGCCTTTAACAACGGCACAATGAGCGACTACATCCCAACCGACGAAGAAATCAAAAAAGCCACCGACCTGATTCCCCGCTTCCCAGGCAACGACAACTTCTAAAATAAAACTCAAAAAAAAAGCGCGGTGATTGAACTTGTCGAAATCACCGCGCTTTTTTTTCCTTAATTTCTTACATACAGGTATATCCACCATCAACCGGCAGAACAACACCAGTCACGTAGCTCGAAGCCGGACTAGCAAGGAATATAGCCGCAGAATCCAATTCCCCTTCATTACCATAACGACTCAAAGGAATCATAGTCTGCGCATTCTGCTGGAAGAAATCCGAATCCAAAGTTTCCTTAGTCAGCGGACTGTAAAAATATCCCGGGCAGATAGCGTTTACATTAATGCCGTACTTACCCCATTCAGAAGCAAGCCCGCGAGTCAGGTTTACAACACCGCCCTTTGCCGCATGATATGGAGAACAAGGAGCAACTTTATTTCCAACCAGACCGTACATAGACGCAATATTAATAATGCGGCCGTACTTAGCCGGAATCATAGCCTTTTTAGCAACCGCGCGGGATACCTTAAATGTTCCGCCAAGATCAACATTCAATTCACCATTAAACTGATCGTCAGTAATATCTTCAGCTGGAGCCACAGCACCAGTACCTGCATTGTTAATAACAATATCAATGCGCCCGAATTTTTCCATGATGGAATCAACCGCAGCGTTTACCTTTTCTGTATCAGTAATATCACACTGAATTGCCAGTGTTTCTACCTTGTAAGTATCTGCTATTTCTTTTGCAACCGCATCAATCTTTTCCTTACGACGTGCAATCGCAACAATCTTAGCACCCTGATTTGCCAGTGCTTTTGCCATCTGAACGCCCAAACCAGTTGAACAGCCAGTTACAACAGCAACCTGTCCTGTTAAATCAAAATAATTTTTCATTAGTAACCCCCAATTCCATTATACAAAAAACACTATCAAACTCAATGCATAAGGGGGCGTCCGAACATATCGAATCACCCCCCCTATGTAACTATTGAGATTTTTTTCTTTATTTATCTAAGGCATTTTTGCTCCGCAAAAACCGGGGTGTTACAAGGCCCGCTAACGCTCGGTCTTTTGCGTCCGCTCCCTTCCTCGCTCCCGCAAAATCCTTGCCTGCGGCAACCTTTCCATACCCCTTGCCATTCTTACGATAAAAGCAGATCCCCGTCCTTTATCCAGCCGTTACGCCTGTACAGTTTGCCCTGCGCCCAGCACAGAAGCGCCGGAAGCACAAAGCAGATAAGTACAAGGCCTGCCCACTGCCATACACCAGGATTAACCGCAATCGAATCCTGTGTAATTCTAGCAACAGCATCAGCCGCCATGCCGGCTTTTTCAGCCTTGTGCACAGCCCATTTTACAGCAGCGTCGCTCGGGCTGAACCAGCCGGTAATAACGCCAATCTGACCTACAAGACCGCATGTACCCATTCCGCTAGAAACAGGCGCTCCGTTCATAGTCATGCCGAACAGACATGTTGCAAGAGGTCCAGTTACAGCGCTTGTAACTATAGGCGCAATCCACACACGAGGATTCTTAATTATGTTCGGCATCTGAAGCATACTTGTACCAAGCCCCTGGCTCAGCACACCGCCCCAGCCGTTTTCCTTAAAGCTAAGGACTGCAAATCCCACCATCTGCGCGCAGCAGCCAGCAACAGCCGCGCCGCCTGCAAGCCCTGTAAGCCCCAGCGCCGCACAGATTGCCGCAGAAGAAATCGGCAGGGTAAGCGCAATTCCCACAACAACAGAAACAAAAATTCCCATCACAAACGGATGCATTTCCGTAGTCATCATGATGAGCTTGCCAACCCAGTCTGCCGCCTTTCCTATATATCCGGCAAAAAGAACCGCACAGAGCACCCCAGAACAAATAGTTACAATCGGAGTAACCAGAATATCAACTTTAGTTTTGCGGCTTACAAGCATACCCGCTTCTGCCGCAATAATTGCAATAATCAAAACCGCAAGGGGACCGCCTGCCTTACCCAGAATATTAGCCGTCGCACCAACCGTTATAAGGCTGAACAATACAAGCGCATGTACGCCCATTGAAAATCCAATTCCAACAGCCATAGCCGCACCAACAACATGTGCGTCGCAGCAGAATGTTCCCGCATCTACAAGGAACCTGAATACAGGATTATCTCCTGTCCTCAAAAGCTGCTGTCCCAATGTCCTGATAATTGTTCCCACCAGCAGAGACGCAAAAAGTCCCTGAGCCATACCACTCATCGCATCTATAAGATAACGTTTTACAAATCTGTTCATAACGCTTTACTCTACCTTATTAAGCCAAACGCGACAACGGAATACTACACGGCAATGCAATCAATTACTGCGGTGTTACTGTAGAAGTAGAACTTGCTGTTCCTGAAACTGCCGGCATTTCTGTGTACAGTCCGTTAAAACTCGAACCGCCGCTTAACGTTGGCGAGCTGTATGCAGAAAGCGTGCAGGAGCCCTGTCCTACAAAATTCGGCGAAACCATTGCAAGTATGCTGTAGCCGGAACTTCCGCCGCCCATGCCGCCTGAACTTGAAGAACTAGAGCTTACGCTCGGGCAGACAAATGTGTAAAGATTTGTTCCCGAAGAGTTCGTAATTACGAATGTCTTTCCTGCAATAGAAGAAGAGCTTGAACTTGAACCAAAACTGTTGCCCATTCCCATACCGCCTGAACCGGAAGAACTTCCTGTATAATTTACGGCAAGTACGGCAGAAGTTTTGCTGCTGCTCAGTTTTGCATTTGAGCTTCCACTTGCTGCGGCAATAAGGCCGCCTGTAACATTTGTAGAATAATTGTCTCCGCAATCCAGTGCGTCTTCAGAGCCTGTAGATGCAAGCGCAACAATTGTTCCTCCGGAAACATAGATATTTCCGTTTGAATCCAGACCGTCGCCGCCAGAAGAATATGCGTACAAATAGCCACCGGAAACATTTATTGAGCCGCCGGTAAGGCTTGTGTTCAGGGCGTCGTCTGTAGCGGTTACGCTTATTGTTCCACCCGAAATGTTTATGCTTGAATTTGATTCAATTCCTTCTGCAGCACATTTAAAGTTTTCGTGGCAGGAAACTCCGTTTGCATCGTAGAAGTAGTAGGTTTTGCCGTTTGTGTTGTCGCCGCTGTAACCTGTTCCTGCTGCCGTTATGGAAATTGTTCCACCATATATATAAATGCTCGGATCAGGAGTTCCTGTTGTTCCGTCAGTCTCTGTGTCTTCGTCAGAATCCCATTTTGCCTTCAAGCCTTTTCCGTATGTTGTATTTGCAATGAACGTTCCGTCATAGATTTTTATCCAGCCATTATTTGTAGAAGAAATTATGCCGTCTACAGAAATTCCGTTTGCTTTCTTTACGTAGTAGTTTGTACTTGAAGAACTTGTGCTTACGTTTATGGCACCGTTTCCAGTGTAGTTAATAGAACCACCGTTCTGTGTAAATCCATAGCGTGCATCAAAACCGTTCTTTGCATTTGAAACAAGAGTGAATGTTCCTCCGTTTACCTGAATAAATCCCTTTGAGCATATACAGTGCTTGTAGCCTTCCGTTACTGCAAGAGTTCCTGATCCGCTGAAAATCAAGTCGCCCTTACAGTAAAGTGTTCCGCCGTTGTCGCTTCCTTCGTAGACAGCCTGTTTTACCACTGTGCACGAAACTGTATTCCCGTCATCGTCTGTGTAAGTATCAGAGCTGGAAGTTGAATATTCTTCTCCGTAACCTATGCCGTATGAACGCCCGTCTGTAAGGGTATTCGTTCCATTAAGAATGACATATACCTTTGAGCCTTTTGTTATGTCAATGCAAGGATAGTTTGAAGAAGTCATTGTTACACCGTTAAGAATGACGGAGATTTCATCTTCTGCGTTTGTCTGGATTTTTACGCCGCCCGTAGAAAGCGTTCCTGTAAAATAGAAGGCCGTTGGAGATGTAGATTTTTTTGCATTTATTTCGATTAAGCCAGTGCTGTTTCCGTCATCATCTTTTGTGTATTGAATTTTTATGTTATCGCCAATTGTTGCCTTTGTAGTTGTAATTTCCGCGTATGTACCGTTTTCTGTAGTTGCCCAACTTGAAGTTGTTCCAAGTTTTACATATACGGCATTTGCAAAATCATCTTCGGAATATTCATCTTCACCGGAATCGTCAGAAGTTGTTGTAGTTCCTTCTCCGATTAATGAAAATCCAGTGGAAGAAAGCAGGTAAACGCCCTTTGCAGAAATCGTCAGGTCTTCTGAACAAAGTTTGTCGGAGTCTCCTGAATTTCCGTTATTTATAATAAGAGAAAGCGTGTTTGTACCTGGGAATGCCTTTACATAGTAAGCGCCTACGCTATCCATCGTTTCTCCCGGATATTTTACAGGATTAGAAGAAGAGCCGTTCAAATTCCAGTAGTAGATGGTGTTGTAGCCGGGATTTTCTGCTACATTTACTACAACCATTATTCCGTCGTAAGGCAGAATTCCCAGTTCTGTTGTCTCACCGCTTTTTACTGTAACGCCCGTTGTCGTGCTTAAAATGTTTTTCTCAGAATCTACCAGATATAAAATCCATGTGCCCGGTGCTGCGTTGCTTACAGTTATTGTTTCACCAGCTGCACATGAAGTTACTTCATCAGAATTCGGTTCATTAAGCATTGCCGTAAAGCCTTCTGCTCCGTAATAAGAGAATGTTACTGTTCCTGGCTGAAGAATGTAATTTTCTGAATCCTTTATATTGCCTTCAGAAGGAGAGCCGGAATTGTAGTAGTCGGCTGCAATTGCGTCTGTGTCTACAAGCAGAGCATTTGTATCAGAAGGAATTGCGTTTTCAATAGCTGTTTCTGCACTGCCTGAAAGGTTTGCTATGTCTACTCCCAATTCCAGAAGCTTTATGTACACGTTGCCTAACGCCGTTGAGCTCCAGCTTAGGGTAATTTCATTGTCTCCTGCAGAAAGGTCCTTTACTGCAGAAAGGCAGATATTTTTAAGGGTTGTACTTTTTGAATATGCCTGAACAGAAATGATTCGGTTTGAACCGACCGGTATTCCCGTTAAAGAAACCGATCCGCTGCCGTCCTCTAAATCTTCTGAGACAGCAGAGATTGCTGTCATGTCAGAACTGGAAACAGTTACAACAACTTTGCTTATTGTTGAAGCAAGCAGCTTGCGGCTAGAGCCTTCATCGGAAGAATCATCTGTCTGCAAATTCAATATTAGATTTGCAGTTTGTCCACCGCTGGAACTGGAAGAATACGCCAGCGCGGCCAACAATTTGTCTGACTGATCTAAATCTTGTGAACAGGAAGCGAGTAAAAAAGACAGTCCCAAAGATAAAAATAAACTTTTTAAAATTTTCATAAGAACCTCACTTTTCTTTCAGATTATATGCCTGGTTTCTAAGGGAACAACTTATATTTTTAAATGTTACGAAAATTTTACAAATTATTAGCAGAATATGTGCACTCAGCCGCAGTATTTGAATTTAAAGATTAACAAAACTGCACTCTTGCGTTAAAATTGTTACATTGCAAAAAGTCAGTTTTTTAGGATTCCTTTTGGACTCTTAACATTTAATTGGTTCTTAATCTTTTAAGAATAGACATAGGAGAAACTATGAAAAAACTAATTTATACTGCACTTCTTGCAGTTATAACTTTATCAGCTGTATGTGCTGCTCCAAAAAAAAGCGGACGCATTGAACTTAAAATCTGGGAATCTTCCGGAACAGATGCAGCCTTCATTCAGGCAGCCATCAAAGAATACCGCACAATCAATCCACGCGTAAAAATTGTATATGAACCAGTTGAATCTACAGAAGCCCGCAATAAAATTGAGCTTGACGGACCGGCAGGCGTAGGTGCAGATATCTTCGTTGCTCCTCATGACCACATTGGAGCCCTTGTTGCAGGACAGCATGTTCTTCCTGTAGAAGATGCTGCAGAATACATCTCTCAGTTCTATAAGCTTGCACAGACTGCTGCTTCTTACGACAACGTAGTATACGGTTACCCGCTTGGAGCAGAAACTTATGCCCTTTTCTACAATAAAGACATCCTTGATAAGCCGTTCAAAACTTGGGACGAAATCATTGAATACGCAAAAAAATGGAACAAACCTGTAGAAGGTAAATACGCCCTTGTATGGCCGGTAAACGATCCTTACTATTCATTCATGTTTACAGAAAGTTTTGGCGCTCCTCTGTTTGGACCAAAAGGCAATGACCCAAAACAGCACAATCTTAATGCACCTCAGACTCTTGAAGGACTCCGCTTCTTCCAGGCTCTTCGCGCAAAGATTCTTAACATCCCTACAGCAGATGCTTCACGTGACTTCTGTAACGCAACATTCGAAGAAGGCAAGGCGCCTATGATCATAACTGGTTCATGGACAATCAACCAGTTCAAAAAACTCAAGATGAATTTCGGAGCTGCAACACTTCCTTCTTTCCCTGGAATGTCTACTCCTGCAAATTCATTCTCTGGTGTACGCCTTGCATTTGTAAGCTCTTACACAGAATATCCGGAAGAAGCAATGGAATTTGCAAAGTTCCTTACATCAAAGAAAATGCTCGAAGTTCGCTTTGCAATTACAGATCAGATTCCTCCGCGCAACGACATCACAATTACAGACCCGATTATTTCAAGCATTTCTGAACAGCTTAAATACTCAAAACCAATGCCTACAATTTCTCAGCTTGGAACATACTGGCAGGTTATGGGACCGGCAATTTCCGGAATCTGGGAAGGCGACAATGTTTCTAAAACAATGGACATAGTTGCAAAACAGATGGATGCTGTAAAATAGCATCTTCTAAAACCGCATAACATTAAGCAGTGGTTATCCCTTTTGTTCAGGGAATTGGCCACTGCTTTTTTATTTTCATTTTAACTTTTGCCTTTTCCATAACCTTAACTTGTTCAGTTGTGTTAAAAAAACTTCACTTTTTTTGTCACCTTTTCTAACATCGGTTGTTACTAAAACAACGACATCTAAATCAACCCTGTTAAATTTCAGTTAAGGAGGATTTATGAAACTTTTTCATAAACTGATTTTATCTATTTTCATCGGCATAGTTATGGCAGCATGCTCTACAGGAACCAGCGCAGACAGTTCTTTCCTGCTCTATGGCGACAGTTCAACAAATACTTCAACTTCCAGTTCATCTGATAAGGAAACAGATTCCGTTACAGAAGCAACTGGAAGCAACTTTTCTGCCTCTAACACCATATACATCAATCTTACAGATGCAAAAGTTTCTGAAGACAACGTAAGCTGGTCGCAGATTTCAACAAGTGCCGTTTCATTCTTTGATAAGACCGTTAAAGTAAAACTTCTGGATGATGACAGCGGCGTATCAACCGGCGTTATCCGTGTAAATGCAGCGGACGTTACAGAAAACCTTTCCATATCCCTTACAGGAACCCTATCAGAAGGCGGCGTAAAGATTCAGACGTCTACATCATACGAAACAGGTATTTACCTGAACGGTGTAACTATCAATTCAACTAACTACCCATGTATCGACATTACAAAAGGTGGAGCTGCAACCGTGTTCCTAAGCGGAACAAATACACTTGTAGACGGACGAAGCTACGGCACCGGCTATGGCGAAGAATATTCAACTTCCAGCAGCGACACTTACACAGATGACGGCGTAACTTACAGCTGCACCGTTTCTAAATCTGTAGAAAAAGAAGGAAGCGATTCAAAAGGTACTCTGTACTGCAAGGGCGGACTTACAATCTGCGGCAGCGGTACACTTTCCGTTACACAGGCTTACAAAAACTGCATTGCCTCTAAAGACGGCTACCTTACAATCGAAAGCGGAACATACAACCTTAAGAACTACACGTCTGATTCTAATACAGGTAAAAACGGTCTGTACGGTGCCAAGGGAATTACCGTAAACGGCGGTACAATCACATTTGACGGAAAAGGTATCATAAGCACAAGCGACCTTCGAAAAGCAGACGCTTTCAAGACAGACGATGACGACTATCCTTCAAGCTTTGTAAAAATCACTGGCGGAACAATCAGCGTAACTACCTATAACGGAAAAGGAATCTGTGCCCCTAAAGTTTATATCGCCGGCGGTACAAATACATTTAATGTCACAGGAATTACAACATATGCAGAAAACTCTAAAACCGGCTCATATTATGATGCCGACGGTGTATACCAGAGCAATCAGACTATTAAGTTCGCAGCAGAAGGAATTGAAGGCAACAGCCTTGTAGAAATTTCCGGCGGAACAACTACAGTTTCTTCTGTAGATGACGGTATAAACGTGAGCACAATAGGCGGAAGCCTTAATATTTCCGGAGGCTTTGTTTATGTAAGATCTTCCGGCGACGGCCTTGATTCAAACGGAAACATTACTGTTTCAGGTGGTGTAACAGTTGTAAGCCAGACAGGCGGCTCAAACGCTCCTATTGACGGCGGCGACGGCTACAACTTCACTGTAACAGGCTCAAGTGCAACAGTATTTGCAATGGGTGCTTCAGACATGTTCAGCGAAAGCAAACCTTCAAGCACAACAATTCCATATATCTGCTCTACCTCGCTGGGAAGTTCATCTTCAGCACTTGGCGTAAACACAAGCAGCGGAACAAACCTTGTATTCCTGGAATCGCCGCAGACTTATGCAGCCGCAATATTTATAAGCGACGAACTTACAAGCGGCTCTTCATACAAGTTTGTAAAGGGTGCTTCTGCAAGCGGTACAGAATATGTTGAAGGAACAGGATTCTACCTGCCGGCAACAAACGTTTCCGGCGGTTCCAGCACAAGCGCAACTGCCACTACTGCATCTTCCAGCAGTTCTTCATTCGGTCCGGGTGGCCGCTAACCACCGCCCTCTTACTTAGATAAGAAAAGCTAAAAAATTGCTACATCGCAATTTTTCTTAACGCTTTCCTATTCAACACCGCGGGCTCTGACCGGCCCGCTTACACAGATAAGAAAAGCTAAAAAATTGCTGCATCGCAATTTTTCTTAACGCTTTCCTATTCAACACTGCGGGCTCTGACCGGCCCGCTTACACAGGAGGTAATATTATCATGAAAAAAATACTTTTCTGCTTTTCTACTGCCGTTGCATTTGCTTTATTCGCATGTGCGCAGACAGTGCAGAACTACAGAATCGCAATTAATTCTGATTCCGCAAAAAGCGAATACGGCAATCAGCTGGTAATCGCCCCAACGGACGAAACGGTAACCATAAAGGGAAACACAATTATCCTTGCTCCTCTAAAAGAAAACGTAACATACACGCTTTCCGGCTACTTTAACGGCCAGATTATCAGCAAAACAAAAAACACTGTAATCCGCCTAAAAGACGCATACATTGAAAACACAGCCAGTAAGCCGGCCATCGTTGCAAATTCAAAAACAGAAATTTCCGCTGCAAAAAACAGTACCAACTACATAACTGCCTCCGGCCGCGGATATAACCGCAGTTCAGCGGTCAAATCAAAACGCGGCCTTCTTCTAGCCGGCGGCGGAACGCTCTATATAAACGGAAAGCACTGCCACGGCGTAGAAGCAGAAGATCTTAAAATAAAAGGCAGCGGCACTTACTACATTTCCGGCACAAAAAAAGGTTCAGCCCTTTCATGTAATACGCTCGTAGTTGACCCGGAAAAAACATTCACCCTCTATCTTTTGAACTCCAAAAACGGAATCAAAGCAGACAAGACAATCGACATTGCTTCCGGCACCTTCTATCTTTACGAAAACGACACAGCCTTAAAAACTGGTACATCAAAAAATTCTCCGGATAACGTCCACGGAATCCAACTGAGAGGTGGAGAATTCCACACTTACGGAAACCATCGTCTTTATAAAACAGAAAAAGACGCATACTTCAATTCCGGTGCAAAATTTATTCAGGACTAAGGAAATGCCCATGACGACTACGAATACAAAAATCTTAACAATAGTTGAGGCGGTTTCTGAGGCTCTCGAAAGATGCGATACTACCGTTAAAAAGCATTTCTACAAACTCAATAACCGCAAGTTAATAACATCGATTGCATTCTCCATGCTCCTTACCGGATTCGCTTTTGCCCAGCCGTCGCAGAACGTCCTGAACGCAAAAGACGCAAAAAGCAGTTACGGCAAAGAGTTCAGTGTAACCCCAATGAATTCCAGCGTAAAAATTACAAAACGCACAGTTACAATTACGCCAAAAACAGAGGGCGAAACCTATACTCTTTCCGGCTATTTTAACGGTCAGATAATAAACAGGACCAAAAACACAATCTTAAAGCTGAACGGCGCCTATCTAGAAAACTCAAACGGAGAACCAGCCATATTCGGCGAGGCAAAGACAGAAATTTCTTCTGCAAAAGAAACCGTAAATTATATTATATCCAGCGGACGCAGTGAATCCAAAACGGCAGCCCTTCAGTGCAAGAAAAACCTTGTAATCGGTGGAAGTGGCACAACCTGCATACTTGGAAACGTATATCACGCCGTAAAGGCGGACGAAATCAAGCTTAAGGGAAGCGGCATTTTTTACGCTCAGGGAACTAAAAAAGGCGCTGCAATCAACTGCCAGTCACTTACTGTAGAGAAAGACAAGACCTTTACCGCATACCTTATGAACTCCAAAAACGGCGTAAAGGCAGACGGCACAATCAATATTCAGTCCGGAGAATTCTATCTGTCAAATCTTGAAACAGGCTTTAAGACAAACACAATCAAAGACCTTCCAAAAGAAGAGCATGGAATCACACTTTCCGGCGGAACTTTCCATACAGACAAAGTTACCGCACTCCATTCAACAGATAAAAACGCCTTCAAAGACAACGGCGCAGTATTCTTAAACAACTGAACGGGAGGTCAATTAATAAAAGATGGCAATAGAAGTTTTTAATCGGCGCGAAATCAAATACATGATCAGCGATGAAGATAAGAATGCCCTCCTCAGCATTATAGGTGAGTATATGGACAGCGATCCTTACAACAAGGACGGGAAAACTTATTCAATCTGCAATCTGTATCTTGATACACCGTCAGACGAACTTATCCGCAAGTCTCTGGAAAAACCGGAGTTCAAGGAAAAGATTCGCCTCAGAAGCTATGGCACGGTTCCTCTTGATGCAACAGTCTTTTTGGAAAGCAAAAAGAAATACGATTCCGTTGTAAACAAAAGACGAACTCCATTTATTCTGTCAGATGCATACAGGTATTTTGATTCAGGTATCCTACCCGACAACCCAAAATTGAACAGGCAGGTATTTTCCGAAATCGATTACATCATGCATTTTTACAGACTCAAACCACGGGTTTTTATTTCGTACGACAGGCTGGCATTCTTTGAAAAAAACAACTCAGATTTCCGCCTGACAATCGATAAAAACATACAGACACGGCGCACAGACCTGAGGCTGGATTCTCCGGCATACGGTAACCAGCTGTTGCCGGAAGGAAAATGGCTTATGGAGGCAAAGGCATTTAAGGCCTTCCCACTCTGGTTTGTAAAGTTCCTTTCTTCTAGAAAGATTTACAGCACGTCATTTTCAAAATATGGAGCAGAGTACAAAAACTACCTTGAATCAAAAAATAAAGAGGTTCAGATATGATGGAATTATTAGAAGGATTTTCAGTTAATTTCGAAACAGGAAACATATTGTTCAATATGTTTTTAGGACTTATTGCCGGTGTAATCATTGCATTCGGATACATTACAGCAAACAGAAATCAAAAGTATTCAAAAAATTTTGTAATAACTATTCTGCTTATGCCTGCCATAATGACGGTAATAATTCCGTTTATTGCAAGCGACCTGAAAAAGACCCTGTCCCTTGCCGGTATCTTTGCTCTTGTTCGCTTCAGAAGCATTCCTGGTGACTCAAAGGACATTCTGTATGTTTTCTTTTCGCTGTCTGTCGGCGTAATCATAGGTCTGAACAGTTACTTCATTGCCTTTGTACTTGTGCTTACAATTACGCTGCTGTTTGCCGTTATCAGCCTTATCTGGAAGGTAGAAGAAAAGCAGATTCTTAAAATTACAATCCCGGAAGATATGAACTACAAAGACGTGTTCACGGACATTCTTGATAAATATCTTGAAAAATACGGTGTAAAGAACGTAAAGACTTCCAACATGGGAACTCTTTTTACAATCTCGTACTGGATTCAGCCTAAAAAAGACATTGATACAAAGGCTTTCATCGATGAACTGCGAACCCGCAACGGCAACCTGAACATCATAATTGAAAATCCGGACGACCAGCTTATACCGGTACTGTAATAAACAAAATGCCACTAATTTAACAGTGGTTGAGCTTGTCGAAGGGCTCAATGACCATAAGTTAATGGCATTTGTTAAGATATAATTGAAATAAAAAAATAGCTCCCAGTCGAGGAAAATCTGTCAAAATCGCCCGCTAGCGGGCTACACGCTGTTGTGCCCCTGGAACTATATACGTTGCCGCTCACGCGGCAGCACAACAGAGTGTTTTTGCCAGACTTTCCTCTCCTTCGCGCTATTTTTTAATTGATTCTGCAAACTAGACATTTAAATCCCTTACAGTCATTGAGTCCTTCGACAAATTCAGGAACCACCTGTTGAAATGACCGTACATTAACGACACTTAATCCTTGTTTCTGCGCTAATCCCTAAAATCTTTCTTGAATGTATACGTATATGTCAGCGGAACTGATATTCCAGAAAGTCCGTTGTACCTTGTAAGATTCATGTCAAACCTTACGCCCGTACTGATTTTTCCGGTGTTCGCCGGCAGTTTTATCGAAGCATTCGGATAGAACGTAAGCCACGACTGAGAGCTATCGTGAATCATCGTTCGCAGCTTAAAATTAAATGAAGCATTTATGTCGCGGGAAGCATCGTAGCTTACCCTTAACTGTGCATACAGCGGGATAGCACCTTCTGAATATCCGTCCGTTCGCTTAGCCTTAAGAATCTTCTTCTTAAAATTATACTTGTACTTCACGCATGTTAGGCCGCGAACAATCGTTGCATCCTTTGTATAAAAAAGAGAATCGTACTTCGTATCATAATATTTTATTTCGCCCAGATACTCGTCCGTAAGCCCTGAAATAAGATCGCCGTAAATTCCAAGTCCAATCCTCTTAAAGTTGTAGCCAGTACTTACGCCAAGCGCATACTTTGCTGTCTGCTTTTTGAACTTATAGATATCATTGTCATCGTCCGTGCCGTCACTGCGCGTAACACAGGCTTCAGGCAGATATTCAGAGCTGGTAAAGTTGTAATAGAATCCTATATTGAATATTAAATTCGGAACGCAGTTAAGGCCGGCAAACGCCCCATATTTAGGCGTAGAGCTCGTAACATCATGCGCTGTAAACCCGACGTCAAACATCTTGTTAATGCCGGCATTTATTCCCATATCAAGCGCATAGTTTGAATTATTATAATAAGCTCCGCCGGCTGCAAGCTTTATGTAATACTTACCCTTTTTGCCCCATGCCCAGTCGCTTGTAATTCCGCCCAAAAAGCTTGTCGTATAAAGACCAAAATCCCCGTAAGTGCGGTAATCCTCAATGCCAAGCGAATCCGTAAGCAGCCGTCCGTACTTTGTTGTATCGTCCGCTGCCGCAAGATACGCAGAAGGAATTGCAAAATATTTATAAAAATTATTTCCGAACGCAAATCCAATATATGGAACCGGCGCATAATGCACAAAGCCCGTCGGAGCCATAATGAACTTAGGACTTTCGCTGTCATCGCTTTTATAGAGCATGTCTAGACGCAGTCTGCCGTTCAGCATAGAACTTTTATAGTCAGCCTGAATTCTGTCTCCTATCGAAAATACCCTGCTTACATCCGTATCTTCCAGCACGTTCCCAGTCTTAGAAGCGTAATACTGCCCCAAAAGCGAATTATCAATTTCTTTTTCCCTATTCTGATTCAGCAGATCGTAATCACCAAAAATGTCCCTATCTGCACCAAAAATATTTTTCACAGTAAGTTTCTGTGCAGACACAAGTCCGCATGCCATGCCGCACAGCGCAAAAATTAAAACCGTCTTCTTCATGCTGAATTCCTTTTAAATCTATTTGTATTCAGAAAAAAACTCATTCGACAAAAAAATTATACATCATCTTAAGAAATTCTCTTACTCAAATTTCTCCTGATTGTGTAAAATTTAAAACCGCCAACCATACCTCAAGCTTGCAAAAAATGACCTCAAATATACCCCCCACTTGCTCAAATCCCCAATAAAAACTATTATCAACATATGGCTTTGACACAAAAAGTAAAAACCTTAATTGAAGAATTTATTGATTCGGACACACTTCAGGCTGTAGATACATTTACATCCGGAGATGATAATTCAAGTGGCACTGTAAATAAGATTGCAGAAATGTTCGGCTATGCAGGATCTTTTTCTGACGAAAATGAAGAAAAACTTTCCCAGAGTTTTAAGAAAAACCTTAAGCTTCTTATCGAAAAAACTTGGGTAGAAAAATCCGATATAGCTCTTAAAGAGCAGATTCTTTACCAGCTGGATAACCTTCTTGGTGAGTCCGATTGGAAAAAAGCTTATGCAGAATTCCTCTGCATTTTAAGCGATGCTGTTTACCTTATGTTTGGACAGCAGACAAAATCAGAAGACTTTGGTGAATATTCACTTCGTATCGACCCGGGATTTGGAATCTTCTGGTGGTACATACAGAGTCTCCCCGCTACAGCAGAATGGCCGGTAGAAAAATGCCGTAATGCTGTATTGCTCGGAATGTATTTCCTTGCAAACTACTAATAACGACATCTAAGCCGGATTCCCTGCGAATTCCGGCTTTTTTTTTGGAGAACTCCATGAATCTTGAAGAAAAATACATATCACTTAGAAAAGGAAGCGAACAGCTTGCACTTCAGACTGCACAGCAGAAAAACTCAGTCCTTGAATCTGTAGCTCAGGCACTAGATAAAAACCGTTCTGAAATCCTTAAGGCTAACGAACAGGACATTCAGGCTGCACGGGCAAACGGCACAAAGGAATCTCTAATTGACCGCCTTATGCTGGACAACAAGCGCATAGATGGAATTATTTCCAGCCTTCGCATTGTAATTGCCCAGACAGATCCTGTTGGCGAAGAAGTTGCCGGATGGAAAACACCAAACGGACTTACAATCCGCCAGGTTCGTGTTCCTCTTGGAGTAATGGCTATTATTTATGAAAGCCGCCCGAATGTAACGGTAGACGCTTTCTGCCTTGCTTACAAAAGCGGAAACGCAATTTTACTCCGCGGTTCTTCAAGTGCATACAACTCAAATAAGGCAATCGTAAAAATTATAAAAGACGCTCTTGCAGCCGCAGACGGCGGTGTTCCGGAAGCAATTGAACTTGTAGATGTAAAGGAACACGATCACAGTGACGTAGACGCAATTCTTACTGCCGTAGGAAAGATTGATGTAGTCCTTCCACGCGGCGGAAAAAAACTGATTCAGAGCGTTGTGCAGAATGCGCGCGTTCCAGTAATTGAAACTGGAAGCGGCGTATGCCATCTTTACATAGACGAAAGCGCAAACCTTGAAATGGCTGTAAAGGTAGCTGAGAACGCAAAAATTCAGCGTCCAAGTGTATGCAACGCAATCGAATGTATTCTGGTAAATAAAGCGGTAGCAACGCAGTTCCTGCCTCTTCTTGCAAAGCAGTTTGCAGGCCGCGTAAAGTTCCACGCAGATAAAGAAGCTTATAAGATTTTTGCTGACGGTCATTTCGACAGTTTTAATGACCTCGTAATTCCAGCCACAGACGAAGATTACGGTAACGAATATCTTGACTACGAATGCCTTGTAAAAGTTGTAGCAGATGTAAACGAAGCAATTGAATATATCAATGCACACAATACAAAGCATTCAGAAAGCATAATCACAGAAAGCCGCGCAAATGCAAAACTCTTCCAGGCTAAGGTTGATGCTAGCTGCGTTTACGTAAATGCTTCTACCCGCTTTACAGATGGCGGAGAATTCGGCTTTGGAGCAGAACTTGGCATTTCCACACAGAAACTTCACGCACGAGGACCAATGGGAATCAAGGCTCTTACCACAACAAAATACCTAATTGACGGCGAAGGACAGATAAGATGACAATTGCAGAAACATTAAAAGACGCACGAAAAATCGTAATTAAAATAGGAAGCAACACACTCGCAAAGACAGACGGCACGCAGAATACAGAGTTCATGGCAAGTTTTGCCGCTCAGTGTAAAAAACTTGTAGACCAGGGAAAACAGTTAGTAATCGTTTCTTCCGGTGCACAGGTTTCCGGCGTTTCTACACTCAAGGAATGGGCTCGCAAAAAGGACGTGCACTTCCGCCAGGCCCTCTGCGCAATCGGACAGGTTGAACTTATGGCACAGTGGCGTAAGGCCTTTGCAGAACAGAATCTTCATATCGGTCAGCTTTTGTTCACAAAGGACGACTTTGAAAATGAACACCGCTCGCTGAACATCCGCAACACACTTTTTACACTTGCAGATGAAGGCGTAATCCCAATCATCAACGAAAACGACTCGGTTTCTATCGATGAATTTCAGATTGGCGATAACGATAACCTTTCTGCACTTACAGCCATTTTGTGGAGCGCAGACCTTCTGATTCTGTTCAGCGACATTGACGGAATCTACACAGACAATCCTAAGACAAACAAAAACGCAGAACTTGTAGAAAGTGTTTCCAATATAGCCGAGCTGAGAAAATCGATTAAAATCGGTTCTACAAATGCATTTGGAACAGGCGGAATTGAAACCAAAATCCAGGCCGCTGAAAAAACCACTGTTTACGGAATCCCGATGCTCTTAGCCAACGGCGGCAAAGAAAACGCCCTCACAACCCTAACCGGCGAAAACGCCGTAGGAACATTGTTTTTGGCAGAGTAATAAATTGCAGATAGAGTAAAAAAACGAAAGGGAGGAAAACGTATTTCAAAAACACTCAGATTTGCTGCCGCGTGAGCGGCAAACTTTATGGTTCCAAGGCAAATCTGCGTGTAGCACGCTAGCGTGCGGTTTTGAAATACGTTTTTCGAGCGGTAGTTTTTTTAATATAAACTGGAGGAAAATTTTGAAAATTTCATGTATTGGAACTGGTGCAATGGGCGGCGCTATTATGCGCGCTGTTTGCAAGAAATATAACGCAAAGGATATTTTTGTAACTGACAAAAATGTCGAAATGGGAAAAGCATTTGCAGAATCAAATGGATGTAACTTTGTTGCTTCAAACAAAGATGTAATCAAAGACGCAGATTACGTATTCCTTGCTGTAAAACCTCAGTTTCTTGGAGATGTTTTTGCAGAAATCAAGGATGTAATTTCTAAAGATCAGGTAATCATTTCCATGGCTGCAGGTGTTAAAATCGAAAAGCTTGAATCTTTTGCACCAAAGGCAAGATTTATCCGCATGATGCCAAATGTATGCGCTCAGATTGGCGAAGCAATGACAGCAGTTAGTTCTAACGACAATATCACAAATGCAGAAATGAATACTGCAAAAGAAATCTTAAGTGCTGCCGGCAAAGTTGAACAGGTTCCGGAACGCCTTATGGACTGCGTAACCGGCGTAAGCGGTTCCGGCCCGGCATTTGTCTTCATGTTTATAGAAGCAATGGCAGACGCCGCTGTTCGTTGCGGAATGCCTCGCGCACAGGCATATACATATGCTGCTCAGACTGTAAAGGGATCAGCAGCACTTGTTCTTGAAAGCGGAAAACATCCTGGTGCTCTTAAAGATTCCGTAACCAGCCCTGCTGGAACAACAATCGAAGGCGTTGCCGCTCTTGAAGAAAACGGCTTCCGCCACGCAGTTATTCAGGCCGTAACCGCAGCTACAGCAAGATCTGCCGAACTCGGAAAATAACTTTTCTTTAAAAGATTAAAGGGTGCATATAAAGTGCACCCTTTTTTTATCGGTTCAACCTAATCAATCTTTTCTGTCGCAATGTAAATTGTAAGAACAGTAGAAATTGCAGTAAGTGTTGTCGTAATCAGCGGCGCATACTTACTGAAATAATATGTAAACGATGTTGTTTCTGCAGTAATTGTTGTTTCCGGTGTAATCGGGTCACTCTTACTGTGACGCTTATTGTTCTTGTCTTTAATTGTTACAACCTGACCGTCGTTTTCGCTCTTATCAAATCCACCGGCAAGGCTTATGTAGTAAGACCAGTTTCTGTCCGGAATGTACGGATATCTTCCCGGATTTTTTACCGCACCAGCAACCGTTACAAACGACTGAATAAACGGAACTAGAAGTGTATCAAAATTCTTTACTTCTTCTGTAGAAATTGTATCAGCATTGTAAATAAGATCTTCCAAATCAATAGGAATAAATTCCTTACCGCGTTTAATGTACGCATTCTTCAAGTCCGAAGCAGAAGAAAAATATTTATAATTGCGTCTTGCAAAGAACGCATAGTTTTCTCCTTCGAAAAAAGTTACTGAAGTCTTGTTAGAACCGGCAAGATCGTCTTTCTTTGAACTATCCAGAGTATCTGTAATAAGGATTGCGCCCTCAAGCCATACAACAGGAACCTTATCCTCGTATGAAGAAACGTAAACCTTGTCAGAATCCTTAATTTCAAAATTCGTTTCAACGCTCTTTTCATCAAGATACATTTTGCGGCCAGCAGAATGCTCTATGCCTTCTGCCCTGAAAAGTTCAATGCCGTTCAAATTAGCCTTTTTCAGAAGACCGCCGCCATAAATCTCTACAAGTTCCTTAAGGTTTTCGCCCGGTAAAAGCTCGTAAATGCCTGGACGCTCTACAGCGCCGTATACAGTAACCTTGCGGTCAATCCTTTTAATTTTGATTACGTCATCCGGTCTAAGGAACGGATTCTGTGAAACATCTGCATCACGGAAAGCCTTAAAAAGGTCATAAGTTCTTACAGTTCCATCGCTGGACTTTATTTCAATATCACGTGTTGAAGAAAAATCTGTCTTGCTTTCTTCTATTACTTCCGAAAGCCTCATAAGGCTCCAGGCCGGCTTTACAGTAGTTTCCTTCACTTCGCCAGAAAGAAGAACCTTAAAGCGCGCCGGACTTACAAGCGTCATCTGAACACCGCTCATCGGAAAATTTTTATTGATAATGTTTTCTACTTCTTTTCTAAGCTGAACAAAAGTTTTTCCCGCCCCGTTTACAACACCAACATTGGCAACCTTTACTGAATAAGAAGAATCAACAACGATTGTGTAAGTTACTTCCTCGCCCATTGCGTAAAAGCCAAGCTTATAAACATCACCAGCTGTTACCAAATAGTCTTTTGAAGACATAGCAAGCTGAGGATCCGGCTGAAGCGGCTCAGCCTGTATTTTCTCTGCAAGAATCTGAGTCTGGTATGCATAGTTATAATTTGAAGCTGTTGGATCTGGTGTTTTTGTGCTGTTATTATTGCTCTGAGAAGTCTTTGCGTTCAAAGCACTCTTATTGAATGTGGTCTGGTTTATCAGCGAAAGAGTCTCGCTATCCACTGAATAAATAAAACTTGTACTTGAAAAAATGAAAAAAACAGACAGAGCTGATGCTAAAACTTTCTTCTTACACATAACCTTTAAACATTACTTTACACATGTTTTTAAGTCAAGATAGCGTTTTAACGGGTACATGTGAAAAAAAAATAGCTGCAAAAATAACTACCCGTCGAAAAATTAATTTCAAAACCGCGCGCTAGCGCGCTACACGCTGTTGTGCCACCGACTATATACTTTGCCGCTCACGCGGCAAGCACAACAGAGTGTTTTTGAAATCAATTTTCCTCCTTCCCGTTATTTTTGCAGTTCATTCGAAAATTGCTTCCCGTATACCCTTATATAATCAGCCAGCTTCAGACAAACTTGCGGCTCTGTGCTATAATTTCAGCATGCTAAATACTGTCATTATCCAGCCGCCGCTCGTGCAGTTGAACACTCCCTATCCATCAGGAGCTTACCTTCAGGCTTTCTTCAAAGATCTTTACGCTAAGAATTCTATTCAGGGAACCATAAAATGGCTGGACATGAGCACAGAGCTTTTTCATTCTGTTTTCTCGCGTCAAGGGCTTTCGCTCATCTTTAATAAGTCCGCAGAAAAGGCTCTTTCCCTTGCCGATCGCTACGAATCCCAGGGCGACGACAACACTGCGTTCCAACTGCGCCGCTACGTTTCACAGTCAGACCAGTGGATTTCATGGATAGACACAATCATGGCAATCGTCTGTAACGGCAACTCCTGTAACAACGGTAGTTCCGCCGCTCCAATCTCCGGCCACGAATTTACCCACGAATTTGTCCGTTCTGCATACGCCCCGCGCGGTGCCCGCATGGAAACATACCTTACGTCGCTGGGCCGAGACGTAGGCGTAGACGACTCACGCATTCTGGCAAGCCTTGCCTTTGCCGACCTTGCCGACTACATCACAATCGCTTACGATAAAAATTTTTCACTCATACGATACGCCGAACACCTTGCAACAAGTTCCTCATCCTTTGACGAAGTAATAAAGAACCTGAACTCGCCTGTCCTTACAGACATCTACGAGCCTCTTCTAAAACAAAACATGCCGCAGGAACTTTCCCATCCAGACAGCCAGAACCTCTTCCTTATCTCAGTACCGTTCCCCGGCTGTTTTGAAGCCGCCCTTTATACAGCACGGCTCCTGCGCTCCCTATACGGTTCCCGCGCAACAATCGCTCTCGGCGGCGGCTACATCAACACAGAGCTTCGCTCCATTATCGATCAACGCCTCTTCAACTACTGCGACTTTCTAAGCTACGACAAAGGCTACGGAAGCTACCTTCAGCTCTTCCAGCTTTCCGCTGCCAGCGGCTACGACTTAAAAACAGTCCTTACCGGAAGCCGCCTTTACAAAATCCGCTATCTTCACCAGTCCCCGACAGACAAGACCTGTTCAATTATTGAACAGTTAGACAATTCCGAAACCTTCGAAAAGCAGGAACGCGAAATCATCCACACCCTTATTCCTGATTTTTCGACAATAGATTTTACCCGTAGCCCGCGTATGGCCGACGACACAAATCCCATGCACCGAATCTGGAACGACGGAACATGGCTTAAGGCCTACATGGCATACGGCTGCTACTGGCACCGCTGCGCCTTCTGCGACACCTCGCTGGACTACGTGAACAATTACTGCGCAACAGACACGCGGGCGTTCTTCAACGGAATCTACGCGCAGGCTGTAAAGGCCGGCGTATATGGCATACACTTTGTAGACGAAGCCTGCCCGCCCGCCGGACTCCAGCAGTTCGCCCTTTCAAACCTTGCGGCCTCGCGTACAGGACCAAAACTGACCTATTGGGGAAACATCCGCTTCGAAAAGAGTTTCACACGTGACATGGCAGACCTTCTTTCCTGTGGCGGACTTACAGCCGTTTCAGCCGGCGTAGAAATTGCCACCGGCACCGGACTGGACTCCGTGAACAAAGGCATAGACATGGAAAACATAATCAGTGCCTGCTGTGCTTTCAAAGAAACCGGAATTCTTGTCCACTCGTATATGATATTTGGATTCTGGAACCAGTCCGAACAGGACCTTATAAACTCAATGGAAACACTGCGCCAGATGTTCGCCGCAGGCCTGCTGGATTCCGCTTTCTGGCACAAGTTCTCGCTCACAAAACATTCCACAGTTTACCGCGAATGGCAGCAAGGAAAGCATCCCGACCTTAAGCCGCTCCCGACCCCAAAGAACCAGTTTGCCGAAAACGACATCCACTGGGAAGGCGAACACAAAAGCGACCGCTACTCAGAGCCCCTGAACGCCGCACTGGAACTGTGGATGCACGGCGAAAAACTGAACAAAAACGTAGAAAGTTTTTTCCCGTTCAAAATGCCAAAGCCGTCCATTGATAAAAATTTTGTAGATTCTAAGATTGCCTTATACGAAAAGAACCGCGACCAAAGCTTTTCCCGCCTGCCTTCGGACAATCAGAAATTCGTATGGCTCGGCGGTATTCCATTAATACTTAAGTCTTCGTCGGGCGTTCAGCTCTGCTGGTCATATATGGGCGAACTCCTCTACGCCGATACAAAAAAATCTGAAGCACAAAAAATCCGTGAGCTTCTTATCCGCATTTCAGTTCACAATTTTACCCGGGAAGCAGACTCTTCATTTACAGCTCAGTCCATTCTGCCAGTATTGGGACAAAATCTTTTCAGAACCCTGAGAGGCAAAGGACTCTGTCTTATTCATTAAATTCATGGCGCGGTCCTTGAGCGGTTACTGAGCCTGTCGAAGTACTTGTCGAAGGGTGGTCCCTGAAGCTCTCGAAGGGTGGTCCCTGAGCTTGTCGAAGGGCCCCCTTCTATACCGTTCACTGTCATTTCAGACCGCATGTCTCGATGCAGCCCATACAAATATGCCGTCATCCGGAATCTTGTTCAACCGGGCGACGGCATACTTTTACTCAGTTGCAGCAGCCGTTACCGTAAAGTAGCCGGGCTTGCCGTCAAGGCCGTCAATACAAGCATATGTTTTATCTGTTTTTGACTCATCATATACCGTATTATTGCCGCCTTTTAGGCTATTGCAATAAAGAAACATGTTATCAGAAGATATGTTTTCTATACTTCCCCAATCAGTTCCTGCAGCAGCATATATTGTTGTCAGATTTCCGCAAGACATGAACATATACCTCATATCTGTAACCTTGGACGTATTGAAGTTACTTATTTTAAGGTTCGTCAGTCCATGACAATCAGAGAACATAAACTTCATATTTGTAACTTCAGACGTATCAAACTTGCTCACATCAAGTTCCTTCAAGACGAAGCAATTAGAGAACATACACTCCATATTCGTAACTTCAGACGTATCAAACTTGCTCACATCAAGGCTTGTCAAATTGGTACAATCAGAGAACATATAACTCATATCCGTAACTTTAGACGTATCAAACTTGCTCACATCAAGGCTTGTCAAACGGTTACAACTAAAGAACATAAAACTCATATTTGTAACTTTAGACGTGTCAAAATCACATGTTTCTATAGCTTTAATGTAACAACAGTTTGCAAACATTTTAGAGCTGTTTTGAGCCAAAGTCATGATGCTGTCCGGTTCAAGATAATACCAGATTGTCTTGCTTCCCTGTTCATACCATACAGGAATCTCTTGATTATTATCCAAGTAATACTGAGAGTCTTTTTTTTCAGAAGATTTTGCAAATTTTTTCGCACTATCGGCAGAAAGACTGCTCAGTAATATATTGTTTATATCTTGTCCGCTACTCAGTTCCAGCTTTTTCAAAATCCTTGCCTTTATGTCCATATCCTTTTTTATCTGAGTCGAAAAGTCAAATGCACCTTCGTCTGTAACCCAGCCCTTAAATAGGTATCCATCTGCAACAGTGGGATCCGCCGGCTGTGCGGTCGTCTGCCCATACTCCACCGTTCTAGTTTCAGTTATCTGGTCATTAACGCTGATCGTTACGGTGAATGTAAGAATCTCCCAGTGTGCCCAGAACACCTTTTTCCCAGTCGATCCCTGCGCAATGCTTTCCACCTTGTTTCCGCCCGTCTCTGCGTCATACCAGCCAAGGAACTTATATCCCTCGCGGCTGATTCCGCTTTCGTCCGGCAGGGTTATCGTGCTGCTGTACTTGGTGTACGAGCCGGGCGCCGTTCCTATAAGCGTTCCCCCGTTCGTGTTCAGGGTGATGCTGTATATGTTTTCAAGCCCCTCTGCGTCTATTGCCGGGGACGAACTGCTGGTAATTGCGTCCGTTATACCTGCGTATTCCCGCCATTCGCCGATCTTCAGAGTCTTCGCCTCGTCGGCGTACAGGATGAATGTAAGTACATAGTTACCGCTCGCCACCTCGCTGGCCGTGTAGGTCGCCTTCCCGTCTGCAAATGCAATGCCCGCATCCGCAGGGCTTACCGTGCCGGATCCGTCCTCTGCCGTAAGGACCGCCTCTACGGCCTTTACCGCTCCTGGCACACTCAGCGTAACGCTCAGGGAGCCCTTTCCTTCTACGGACATCCCGCTGAGCGACAGCGTAAAGCTCAGGCTGTTCACGCCCGTTTCCATCTTCTTTTCTGCAGTTCCCATGTATGTGGCACCGCCTTTCTTCGCCTCCAGGACAAAGCTGTACTCGGCTCCCGCCGTAACTTCTATGCTTTCCGCGCTCATCTTGGAGCTGGCATTGCCCTCTCCGTCTGTCGTCCACGTACGCTCTATGTCTGCACCGCTCTGGCCGCTGCTCTCCCCGTCAGCCTTCTTTGTTCCCGTGAGCGAAAAGCTTTCGAATTCCTCCGCACTCTGCACGCTAGGCAGCGCCTTCCGCGACACTTCCCCAACGCTTACCTTTACTACCGCTCCAATACCGGCGTCCTTACTGCTAAGGATAAGCGCCTTCATGATCAGGTCGTCAGACCCCTCCGTAATCGTGCATGCCGCAAGCACCAGCGCGCAGGCCGCAGAAAGCAGCATCAATAGCTTTCTTTTCATATTCCTTCTCCTATAAAAAATTACATATTATCTGTCCGTGCAGAAGATCCGCCTACGCCCCTTTTGTACGCGGCAAAGCTTCGTCCTCCGCACCTGTCCGCAACCATACAACGAATGTACAGCTCCGCTGTTCACCGCGTACGGAAGGAGTTTCTACTCTCCCTTACCCGCCGGTAATTCCGCAACAAAAAAGACCGCCTGCTGCCGTACTTATGGCGCTCCTGCGGTCTTCTGTATTACATGAGTAAATTGCTATGTATATGATTTGCCATCAGGGCAATTTGCGCACCTGCATTGCCGTGCCTTTTGCACACAACGGCTCCAAGCTTCTTCCTGATGATAAACTTTCCCACGCCCTCAATTATAAAGAATTCAAAATTATTATTTAACACCTTCCTGTTGATTTTTTTGTAAAATTTGTAGGCTCTGTAAAGAAAAATATTGATACTCAAAATGCGGTGGTTGCGCTTATCCAATGTATAAACGGTCATTTAAGCCCGTTCTAACAAACAACCACATTGAATTTCCTATCAAAAAAGTATAATATGCGCACTGTGAATTAAAAGGAAATTGGGTGAACAAAACTACCGAACGGTAGCAGAACTATTCCCAAGCTGGATGCGCAACTGTTACGGGCTTTATTTTTAAGCCTCTAGTCAGAACACTTTGATTCACGCCGGGATTACCCCGTACTGCCCGTATGGAACAGTAAACTTATTTTTGGAATCTACGCAACTCTGGATTCTGGAGAATACTATGAAAAGCATTCGCTTCTCTTTCCGTCGCGCTGCTGTTCTTGCAAGCGCACTTCTTTTACTTTCACTTTCATTCGGCCTTACATCATGTAAAACAGATGATGAGGATAACTCTCTTGTTCAGGCTTATTTGCTTACACAGCAGGATTCTATAACTTTACCGGCAGCTATTAAGGGAACATGGACAAGTTCTGCAGGTGATACTTATGTCATTACTAATTCAAGCTTTACAAACTACTCCTCAACTGATACTACAGCTACTCCTTATTATACATGGAAAATTCTTTCTTATGCTGTAGATCCTACAGACCCTACAATTTCATATATTTATGCAAAAATTACTCAGTTAGGTTCAGCAAACTACGGTGGAATTGATTATCCTGCAGATGGTACAATCGGTTACTACACAGCTGCTTATATAAAAGTTGTTGATGCAAATACAATTCAGATTTCATGTGCATGTCATAATACAAATTATACAAACTGCGATCAAAGCCTTGAAACTGTAAAAACAACATTTACAGATGCAAACGGATATTTCGGATATAAGCCAAACTATACTCGTCAGTAATTAAATCTGAAGCCCAAAAAAAGGGCTGTCTAAAAAGTTCTGTGAATATGGTCATTGAGCTTGTCGAAATGACCATTAGCACTAAATACAGTGGTTTCGACAAGCTCAACCACCGCTTTTCATACTTATTAGACAGCCCCTTTTTTATTCTAGAAATATTAAATTTAAAATAATTAGCATAAACAAACTATTTTTAAAACACACTCCTTCCCTTGCAGGCTCCCTTTTTGCGTAAGGGATTGTAAGGGTGAGCGTAGCGAAAACACGCGGAGCGTGGTCGGAGGCGAAAGCCGTAGCCCTGAAAAGCCCGGCCTGGAGCGGTGGTTTCCACCGCGGAAGGATACGCCATGATAAAGAAAAAAATAATTTTTGCACTAACCATCATTTCTTTTATAAATATTTTTGCCGCTTCAGAAGAAGCCGAATCTCAGGACGATTCAGAGGAAATTTCTGTAATCACTGTTAGCGCATCACTGGAAACGCCCGTCGTAGAGCAAAGACAGACCTTTACGCACAAAGACATCGAGCAGCTGCACTCGCCGGATCTTCCTTCCCTCCTTCAGTCGGCCGGCATTCAGATTCTTTCTTACGGTACTTACGGGCTAGAACAAAAGGCTTCCATACGCGGCTTTACTGACGAAACTGTACGGGTCATCATAGACGGAATCTGCGTGAACAACGCCCAGTACGGAACGTTCGACTTTACTACCGTAAACCTGAACGATGTAGAAAAAATCGAAATTGTACGCGGTGGCTTTACAGAAGGCGTTTCCGACGAAGGTGCTGTTGGCGGCGCTGTCTACATCACCACAAAGAAAAATAAAAAGGGGCACAGCTTTAATTCAGACACTTGCCTTACCTCCTACCTTAATCAAAAGTATCCGCTGGACACTGTAAGCCAGAGCCTTGGATACAGCGGCGCTTTTTCTGAAAGCACCTTCTTTTCATCCTCTATAAAAGGAAGCTTTGCAAACAACGCCTTTCAGTACGAAAACTCTAAGAAAAAAGTGAAGACACGAGAAAACGCAGAAGTCTTTGATCTTAACGGTTCGGTAAAGCTTTCACACAACTTTGCAGAAAAAAACTCGTGGACTGTTTCTAATCTGACTTACTACGGAGATAAAAATACACCGGGTTCTGCTTCACAAAATCTTTCAGGCAATCAGAAGGACATAAATAACAACCTTTCCTTTAATGTAAACCTTCCGGCTATAAAGAACTTCTTTTATGCAGACAACACTGTAAACTGGATTACAAATAACCGTTTCTACGAAGAAAACGACGATTTAAGCATTCATTACATCAATTCATTCAGATATACATTTCAATCAGAATTTTTTAAGTTCAATTTTTACAGGCAGACTTTTGGAGTTACGGCGGACTTTACTACCATTAATTCCACAAATGACGGCATACATAATCAGATTACGGGAACTTTTAAAGAAACTTCTAAATTCTTTTTTGGAAATCATTTTTCAATGACAGTTCCGCTTGCCGTAAAATTCTGCGGTTCCAACTTTGAATTTATTCCAAAACTTGGACTGGGACTTACGTTCAAATATGCAGAATTCTTTTTGAACGGCTACAGAATGGTTCAGTTTCCAAATATGGATGATCTTTACTGGGATTCGAACGGATATAAGGGAAATCCGGATTTAACTGCCGAAAGCGGCTGGGGTTCGGAATTTACGGCAAATGCAAAGATTCCTTATGCGCCTTTTTCCATAACTTTCTTCTACAATTACTATAAAGATAAAATTCAGTGGCGGTATAAAGATAATTCAATGAGTCCGCAGAATGCTGCAAGTGCCTGGTACTTTGGAATCGATTTTCTTGCAGAACAGAACATTCTGGGCTTTATTTCCATAAAAGAAAGCATGGAATATCTTTACAACCAGCTTATTGACCCGGATAACGACCTTACAGACGGAAATCACATTATGTGGACGCCGGATTTTACGGGATCTGTAATTTTAACAGTAAATGCCGGTTTCGCAGTTTTTTCTATGGATGCAAGCTATACTGGAAAACGCTATACGGATAATTTGAATGTTACATACCTTAAGCCCTATTTTCTTCTTAATGCCGGAATGGATTTGACTGTCTGGGAACACTGCATACCTTATCTTAAAGTTAATAATATTCTGAATGAATCTTACGAATCGATTCCAGACTACCCTATGCCAGGAATTTCGATTCAATTGGGGTTAAAATTTTTTTAACGGCTGAATTTTCAGTTTTATTTAGGGAATTCGGAAAACTACAAATTTTACGTTTTTAAACCTGCAGCTGATGAAAAAAATGTTTTCGGAGATTGCAGGTTTTTGTTTATACAGAGTGATTGGTGAGTTTTTACATGTTTGCAAAATTGCAGAAATAATTCCGCAGCGGGTCCCAGCAAAACGTAAACTACAAGTTACTTCGTAACTTGCGGCGGAAAGCAAGGTAACTCCCTTCTGAGGTGCCCCCTTACTTTCCGCCTGCGTCCCACTGCTACATTATTTCTGCAAAGATATTTGAAAATTAAAACTCATCATTCATCAAGCCATATATTTTGTTCATTGAGCCTATTGAAGCATCGAAACAAATACAGTTTATTTTGCTGTTTTCGGTTGTTCTCAAACACCTCAAAATTAAAAGCATTGTCATTTCAGCTAATTAAAAAACGATAGTTATTAAATTTTATAACTATCAATAATTTGTTTAAAAACGATTTATTCACTGTTTCACATGAAACAAATTAGCTTGTCAGATTCTGGAATGTTTCATGTGAAACAATCTTTGTTTTAAAGTGGTCATTGTTTCATGTGAAACATAAATTCACTTCCCCTACCCTACTACATTTTTTTTATCATTATTTATTTGCACTCATTGTTTCACATGAAACATTTTTGCGTCAAATAGATTTATATTTTCAATAATTTATAGAAAATGTTTTCTAGCAAAATATCTTTCATTTCAAAAATTATTTTCTGCAAACCAAAATATTTCTGATTGAACATCTTTCATCAATGTTTCATGTGAAACAAAATGTGCCCATTTTTCTTTATTCTTGCTCCTAAATGTTTCACATGAAACATACCGATTTAAACACAAAGTTATCCACAATTGTGGGTAAATTGTGGATAACTTTTGAATAAAGTGGATAAATCATATACCTGTAAAATGATGATGAAATAAGGCAGCTTTCTTAAGAAATAAATAATTAAATCAAAAAATAAATTGTTCTGATATTTATTATAATTCAGAGAATCTCATTTACCTCATATGCGGTAA